>OCPW01000071.1_pt1 | contig 68307 bp, 43 predicted proteins | sample 1538761 | NCBI WGS metagenome assembly OCPW01 (sample SAMN04571724, study PRJEB22368) | human gut metagenome | biome: human gut; material: stool | host: Homo sapiens | place: Luxembourg | collected 2012-09-20
GGGGTGACGCCGAAGCCGGCCACGTCGAAGCGCTTCATCCAGCTCACGTCGCTCATGAAGCCCTCGGACTTGCCGGAGATGTCGGCGCCGATGCTGGCCGTGATCTGGCCGAGCTGGCTGCGCCAGGCGTACGTGACGTTGGCGAAGAAGGATCCGTCGCGGTCGTCGAGCTTCTTCATCCGGGCGTCGTCCGAGTCACCGGCGTCAAAGCCGAGTCCCATGTAGGAGACGCCGAACATCAGGCGGTGGGCGTCGGTCTTGACGAGGAAGCCGCCGGCTTCGAGACCCTTGAAGTAGAAGTGATCGGTTTCAACGTCGACTGCGGGGATCGGCCAGACCTGAGCGTCCGTGTCGCGGTAGCCGCCGTCCCAGACGTGAACGCCGAGACCGGCGGAACCGGTGAATTCGGCGTGGGCGGGAACGGCGAAGGCGGCGCACACGGCGCCGAGAACGGTGGCGGTCTTGAACTTGCTGGCAAGCTTCATGATGAGTGTCTTCTTTTGTGGTTTCTTGTGGATTTGAAAACCTAAACCCCTGTCGCACTGCGTCAGGGAGGAATTGGCTGAATGAACGTTTGTTCAGTGAGGCGACACTATACAGCAACGGCGCCTCTCGTACAAAGACGACGAAATGCCGAGAACGCCCTTCCCCCGCTCGTGAAGCGCCTTCGGCTTCACGTTGACTTCAGTGGGAATCACATATCGGACGTCTTTCCCTCTGCGAGAGGCTCTGGCAGTAGATCGGCCTGTTTTCAGCGACAGTCCGGATCCTGAAACTAAGGGATTACCCTAGCTTGCGCAATTCCTGCTTGCGGAGTGACTTTTTTGCCACACGTCCAATTCAAGAACTTTGGGCAAGTCGTTGAGAGAAACGGGCAATGACACCAAAGCCGTGAGGTGCAGAATTCCCTGCATGAAGGCGGACGGGCCGTGTGACGGAGCCGTCCGCAACGCACATCACGAACAAGGAGACCGGATCATGCAGTCCTTCGCCTACAATTCACCCACGAAGCTTCATTTCGGCGTCGGCGTCGGCGCTGTGGCCGACCACATGGCTGACGAACTGACCTCAAGCGGCTGTAAAACGGCGCTCGTCGTCACGGGCGGCGGCAGTGTGCGCCGCAACGGGGCGCACGACGCAGTCCTCAAGGCTCTTGAAGCTGCGGGCGTTCGCGCCGTCGAGATTTCGGGCATCGAACCCAATCCGCGCGTGACGTCGGTTGAACGCGCCACTGCCCTCTGTCGCGCTGAAGGCGTGGATCTCGTGGTTGCCGTGGGCGGCGGCTCGACGATGGACGCCTCGAAGGCGATCTGCGCGGCGGCCGGACATGACGGTCCCGCCTGGGATCTCGTGCTCGACAACAGTCTCGTCACCGATGCCTCGCCCCTCATGACGGTCAACACCATCGCCGCCACGGGGAGCGAATACGACAACAGTGCGGTCATCTCGAACATCGAGACCAACGAGAAGCTTCCGCTCGCGAGCGACCTGCTCTGGCCCGTCGTCTCCTTCATCGATCCGGCCTATACGATTACGGTTCCCGCTCGCCAGACCGTTGCGGGCTCATGCGACACCATGAGCCACTTCATGGAACAGTACTTCGTGAAGGACATCTCGCCCGTCGCCGAAGGTCTCATCGAAGGCATCCTGCGCACGGTGATCCGCAACACGCCTGTCGTGCTCGAAAATCCCGGCGACCTTGACGCCCGATCCGAACTTCTCTGGGCGAGCACGCTCGGCTGCAACGGCATCGCTGCTCTCGGCTCTCAGGCCTCGGGCTGGCCCTGCCACCCCATCGAGCACGAGGTGAGCGCCAGGTACGACATCACGCACGGCATCGGTCTGGCGTTCCTCACGCCGAGGCTTCTGCGCTATTTCCTTGAGAAGGCCCCTGAGTTCCTTGACCGCTTTGCGGGCTTTGCCGAGCGCGTCATGGGCCTTCGCGCCGACGAGTTTGATTCTTGCGAGGCGCTCGCCGAGGCAGGTCTTGTGAAGCTCGATGCCTTCTACAAGTCTGTCGGGGTGCCCGCCGCAGGCCTTGCTGAGCTCGGCATCGACAACACGCACTTCGAGGCCATGGCCGAGCACGTCGAGAAGCACTGGTTTGCGCCGCTTGAAGCCTTCCCCGTTCCGTTCACCAGGTAGGACGTCGTGGAGGTGCTGAAGCGCAGCCTCTGAGAAGCTTGAAGATTTGAAGAAGCTCCCGCCCTTTTGTTCAATCGGTTCGGTGGGCGGGAGCAATGGAAACGCCGCCGGCGGAGAGTATCCGCGGCGGCGTTTCTCATCCCCCATGTTGAGCGTCTTACCCCATAGCGAGCTTACGTTACGCAACCCCCTCTTCCCATATAACCTGAATCAAGTTGTCCCTTGTGACTCAGCTGTATCGATCTGGCGCCGCGTGCTTCTTGACGCGCCACCCTGAGCGCGGGCGATCTCCTTCGGAGATCCGCCGAGCAGGCGAGCGCGTTGCACCAGATAAGCCTCCAGGACATTCGCCGTCGCTCGGGCTGGCTGAATGATTCGCCCCTTTCATTCAACTGGCTGTGTTCGATCCCAATATCGGAAGATCTCGTAAGACCAAAAGTGTCTCCAAGGTAACTAATGTTTAGCGAACGGTAGTTTCGCAGCGAAGAAGTGAGTAAACTAGATGCTGATAGTAGCCTTAACGACACTTTTACTATGAAAGATAGACCTGCTGATCCTAGTACCAACGTGTTCCCAGCGATTTTTTGGGACAGAATCAAGGGACACCGGAAAGCCCTAGGTTTGACTCTCGACGACTTGGCTCGTTCAACAGGGGTCTCCAAGAAGAGTTTGATCAGGTTGGAAAAGGGAGAAGACGTCAAACTCAGCACCCTTATACGAGTCCTTGATAGCCTTCAACTTTCTGTAGATTTTGCGGTCGGAGTTCGAGTACTTGAGCCGTTGCCGAAAAATCTAAAGGTTAAGCCCTTGACTGAGGAAGAACAATATGGATGGTTCTGAAATTAAGGTAATGTTTGGCAGTCGTGAGGTCGGACGAATTTTTGAAAGCTCTAATCCGCTTACTCTTTGCTTCAAATATTCGCAGGAATGGAGTCTTTCAGGCTTCCCCTTGTCTCCGTCCATGCCACTTAATGGTATGTTTAGCGATGAAGTGGCAACATTTTTTTTTCAAAATACCTTACCGGAAGGAAAGGCACTCACAATCTTGTCTAAGCATGCAAGACTACCCGAGTCTTCAGTTTTAGGGCTTTGCCTTTACATGCGTAATGATCTGGTTGGCGCTATTCGATTAGAAAATAAAAACTTCCCGCAACAGCCACGTTCTTTTAGAGCAGTTACTTTCGAGGAGTTGGCAGAACGACTCGATTCTATTCGTCGATATCCTATAACTGTTTGGGATGGCCGACCTCGCCTTTCTCTCGCCGGATGTCAGGAAAAACTCAACGTTCTCAAGTTTGACAATCATTTCGGTTTAGCTGATGGTCCTGATTTTTGCTCTGATCGCATATTGAAATTTGAAGCTGGTTCTATTCCCAATCTCCTTCTTAACGAGTTTTTGTCACTAAGGCTAGCCAGAGAGGCTGGATTCGTTGTTAATGATGCTCGTCTTATCTCTATTCCTCGCCATAGAGTCCTAGAGATTATAAGATTTGATCGAACTGTTGAATGTGTTAACGGGAATGTCGTCGTCAGACGTCGTCATGTGATTGATGGATGTCAGGCCCTAGGTCTAGTTTCAGAGCGAAAATATGAACGAAACTACTCAGGCGACGGCTATGGATATTTATATGCAGATGGAGTCTCATTTGTTAAGCTCGCCTCGCTATCGGAATTTATGAGCGATCCTCTTAAATACAAGATCCAATTGTTGGATTGGATGATTCTAAATTTGCTGATTGGAAATTCGGATGGTCACGGGAAAAATATTTCCTTTATGCGAAGTCCTAATGGATTTGTAGTTGCTCCATGGTACGATCTTGTTAACATTAGACTATGTGATGGAATAGACCAATCTTTAGCCATGTCCATCGGTGAGCAGTTTACATTTGAAGATGTCCATGCTTTGCAGGTGTTGTGGGAGGCTGATAACCTCGGTCTTTCGAAAGGTGTAGTTTCTGAACGACTTACAAAGATCGTTGAAAATGTATTCACTGCTCTCGATAAAGTTAAAGCTCCGGATTTTTCGACAAAAGAGGAGCTATTGTTTACTCATCGATGGAAAGAGGATGTAAAAAAAGCCTGTTTGAAATGGCGTAGTGAAATAAAAGAGTTACCTTACCTCGAATTATAAAATCATGTTCACCCCTAAAAAATCCTCTCGACACAGTACCGTGCGGGAGGATCCTTTATTTGAGGAGTTCGTTCTATATCTCAGGCTCCTGCGTCCGTTGATTAGAAGAGCCCTTTCGCAAGATCGGGCTTGGCGGGATAATCGTGGGTCTCGGTTCGGATCTTCGCGATCAGTGCCCTTCTCGACGCTCTGGCGTCTTCAACGTTGACATGATTGCCGAGCGAGGCGTTCACGGCGATGCGGTTCTTGAGCAGTTCGACCGCCTCGATGACGAGTTCGGGCTTGCTGTTCTTCCTACTGGTTCCGCTGTATTCGTCCCGGGGCACGGTCCTTGGGAATGTTCAAGGGCATGCGGCGACCGAGCTCGATTCAACGGGCGACCGCTGGAACCTCATGATACGGCACCATGCGTCAAAACCTGAGGTTGCGAACAGAAGAGGCCTGAACGCTTAGACGTGCGACAAAGATGGGGGCCTCTTTACCCCGAACATTTTGGACTCATAAAACCTCAGGCAGAGCAGAGGTAATGGCGCTGTTATCATGCAGATAGAGAGAAATTGAGCCGAGATCCTACACTTTTGCGGCAAAAGTTGCTATCCTTATCTTTTCCCTTAATGCCCGCCAACGCCGGCACAAAATCCTGCGCCCGAGGTCCGAATGCGTTCGAGCTCAAGCTCACGCCTGGCCAGTCGGGCGCTCGTCTTTTTGGAGAACAAGAATGACCAATACCGCCGCCCCTCTCGAATCGTTTGGCAAGATCTTTCAGGGCGATTTCATTGAACGCAACGGCATGAGCCTGCTGCAGCTCGCCTCCGCCTCCGGCATCCCGGTCGCCGAGATCGAAGCCATCATCAAGGACGAACGTCCGCTCACGGACGACGATGCCGAACGCTTCGGCCGCGTCTTCGGCGTCTCCGGGGAGTATTTCAAGAACCTGTACGCCCAGTACGCCAAGTAATGGCTTGAGAGGACTTGCCGTCAACCTACCCTCTTGTTGTTATCGATGGAAACCTAAAAGGCAGGCTGTCCACCTGACCCTGCCCTTTTGTTTTCTTCTGGGTTCGGCTGCACTTTTCAGCACGCTGACGAATAGCTTGTTTGTCCGTCACATAGTCAGCAGTCTTGTGTCTCGGCCGTCGAGCTCCGAATGAACTTCAAGTGAGTCCTGGTGCCAAGCGGGCTGCCTTGTGGAATCCAAGACCAGCCAACTGTTGTTCTGATCCCTGACACTTTCTTCGAGTCTGCTCATTCGCAGGGTAGCCACTTGTCTGCAGAATCCCGGAAAAGGTTTCGACAGCAATCTTGCTACGCATCATTAGGTGCTGAGTCAGCCGTCAAATCTGGACGCACATGATTCAGCTTCATGAAGTCCATGATCCTGATTGATTCGACGGATTCTGTTCATTGGCCAAGATTTGGATCATCCGCAATTTGATATTTTCCGGAAATCGTCGACAGATCCCGAAGAGTACGAGAATATGACGGAGATGCAGGATCGTTGTGCGGTTCGTAGTAAGGTTGATCCTGTATGTCGAGAAGACCACAGACGAGGTCAAAAACCATGTCGTTGGTGAAAAATTTGCCGACGTTCTCCTTCAGCGCCTGAACTGCCTCCGGTGCCGACTGAATGAAACCATCAGAGAATGCGGCCCACAAGGGAATTCTCACCATCTTCCAGGTGAAGGGATCGAGTGTATGACCGTGTTTCGGATCTTCGCCATGGTCTGAAAAGAAGAGAAGTGCCTGAAAATCCGACCTGGTTCGGAGATATTCGTATACCTGTCGTGTGAAATCGTCGCTGAAGCGGACGGCATTGTCATAATCCTCGCTAGGTTCGCCGTCCCGAGAGGCATACGAGGACGGATATCGCTGTTCATAGTTGCTGTGACAACCTAGGACATGCAGAAAGACCAGTTGTTTGGCGTCGTGGTTCACAGGTAGCTTTCGAAGTTCGTCCACAAGTGCATCGTCGTAATGCCGGCTCTGAATTTTCTCACCAATGGTTTCGTTGATCCAGACCTGATGGTCTGCCTCGTTGGCGATAACGGTAGTTGGAGAGTCCCAGCCGCCCAGCCTGTTCTGATTGCTCAACCACGAAACATGGTAGCCGGCTGCTCGGGCAATTTCCACGATCGAGGGGCTCTCGGCGAGAGGTCTGTCGGTGAATTGTGAGCGAGCCGTAAGTGCCTGTTCAAGGGATCGAACAGTATTCGGGTAGCAGGAATAGGCATTCTGCATGAGAACGAAATGATCGTCTACCGCCTGACGTGTCAACCACGGGGTCGTCTCTTTCTCATAGCCGTAGGCAGACATCCTGTCGCGAGTCTGGGATTCCCCGACAATGACGACATAAAGACCGTGGCGCCCCTGCTCTCGGATGCCCTCGAGGGATGCAATCAGGGACTTCCGTTCCTCCAGCTTGCTTTCAAATGAATTGAGTTCCTGCACTTTTTCGACAGCTGCAGTCACGATGTTCGTGGTGAGATTCCCGGCGTTTTTCATGGCTGCTGCGATGCTCGTGGCCAGCATGATGACGGATATGACTGGAACAGCCCGGCTGAAGATGCCAATGCTTTGACGACAGGTTAGCGCTCTGATTGAGATGGCGGACAAAAGGACGGCAAAAATACAAACGCCGACCGTAAACATCGCGCCCTTATACGAGAAGTATTCGACCGCTTCGCTGGGATTGGTCTGCCAGATCGCAATCAACGTGTCGGCGTTCATCAAGCCATCATGAGACAACCAGTATGCAATGAAAGCAAGCGGCAATGAGACGGCAGCACCCCAGAGTACTGCGGAAACCAGACGGATCAGCCTCTGTACGAATCTGTTCTGGAAAAAGCACGAAGATGCCGTAAAAAACATAATTAATACGGCAAGCGAGATCGCACAACAGTTGTTCTTCGTGAGGCTCCGTGGCAGATCGAAGACATCTCTAACATTCGAATCTGCATCCCAGTACATCATGGCGCCCGGCACATTCAGAAGCAAATACAAGATCAGCGTGGCCGCAAGATCTCGTCGATCCTTGCGAAAGACATACAAAAATCCGGCAAGACCGACGGCTGTCAACAAAGTGTAGCCAGCGTGTCCGAAAGCATGTTTGTATGTGCCGAGCAGAAAGGCATTTGTCAGAAAAATGAAGGAGACTGCGAAAAGATAGAGCGTGATCGGCAGAATTAAAGCATTAACCCATGCTCTGAAAGGCAAGTTGAATCGTAACTTAGAGGGGGGGGGTATCATTATGCTATTCATTTTGATATTGCAATTCGCCTTTTAGATCACCTCGACAATTTTTGCGCCAGGCTGACAAGGAGGCTCAACGAGAGAGCCGGACGCGCCCATATCCGCTTCTCTATGAGGAATTCCTCGAGGTCGAAATGATCAGGGACAGAGCTGCATGCATGATCGGAAGCAGGTCGATGAAAACGCAGAATCGAAATCTGCCCCTGCAGGAGAAAGTTTCAGGGCATCGCGACAATGACGAATGGGAACCTAGTATACCAGTATGGCAGGCAATTTTCCATTGGCTTTTGGACTGGAGACGCGTGACTTTATGACGTCCGGATGGTTGACGCCCGGGCGGCCCGTCATCAGTCCCGAAAATAGGTTGTCAATCTGAACTCCCATAATTAGAGAACTGCATTTTCTGCCGCCCTTCTCATCGCATCATCACCGCGACGGTCGTACATGGCGGTGGTCGAAATGTTCGAGTGCCCCATCATGTTCTTAACGGTCACGATGTCGACATTGTTCGCGAAGAGTCGTGTGGCGAATGTTCGTCGGAGGTCATGTGCCGTCGCCGATTCATGGTTCGCGGACTCCATGCGGCGTTTCGTAATCCGACCGATCGAACTCGGGTCGAGAGCGTCGGTAATGGAAATCCGGCCGTTCTTGTAGATCCGTCCGAAAAGCAATCCTGGTTCTGTGCCACGCCAGCTACGAATCCAGATTTCGACTGCCTGTGCGACTGGCGGCGGAAGAAACACCCTCCTCTCCTTGTCGCCCTTGCCGATCAGGGTGAGGGAACGGTTGTAGAGATCGAGCTTGTCGATGCGGATGCCGGGAATTTCACCACGACGAAGTCCGCAGCCGAGCATCAGTGCGATGACTGCGCGGTCACGGGCGCCGATCGCCGTGTCCGCATCGCACCCCGCGAGAAGATTTCGGGATTCGTCAAAGGAAAGCGCGCGCCCCGTAGGTAGTCGATAGAAACGCCTCTGCTTCAGGGACTTGATGCGAAGGTAGTCCTCGTGCTCCATCGATCGTGCGAGCCAGGCCGCTTGAGCGACCCCCTTGAGGGCAGCCAAATAACAGTTCGAAGTTGAGCCCGAAATGCCGTCGCGCTCCTGTTTAGCGAGAAACGCGAGCACGTGTTCGGTCTTCATCTCTCCCCAACGGCAGTCTCGAAGATCGGCGGCGCCGGTCCATCGGGCGAAGACATTGAGTTTTGACGCCACCGACTTGCGCGACTGCGGCGAATGAAGCGTCGCGAGATAGGCGAGCGCCGCATTGACCTGTCCCGAATTTGCAGCGGCCGTTGCCGACAGCATGCCTTTCTGAGTTGCGCCCGAATCGGCGCCCTTCGGCGGAACCATGACCTCAAAATCCGTTGACATTTCTAAAAACCCTTGAGGGAGAACGAAGGCGCGAGTTTCTTAGTGCGGGCGACGGACGCTCCAAATAACGCACGAGAATGAACATTCTACGACATTAACATATTATATCTCTTCCTTCGATTCGATATACCCCTTGAGGGGTTCAGGGCTGCGGGATTTTCAAGAGGGTCTTCAAGGAAGACAGTACTCGGGCGACGGCACAAAGAACCACAAAAACAGCACTTCCCATGGCGCGTTTGAATGGTTTTGGGTGAGAAGGATGTCGGTCTACGCTCGAAAGATCGCGTTTATTTGCGCCCTGATAGCCCCGAAAATTCTCTCTTGGGCTGTGCGACAGGGTGAGAGAGGTATTTTGGAACGTGAAAAACAGCCCTTTTGAGGGTTCCGGGCTCTGAAAACGCTTCGATCGGGCACGTTTTCGCCACAGCAGGTAGAATGTTCAGATAGCAAAAACAATACAAAGCCAGGACGCCTCCATGCAAGAACAAAAAAACAATGAAGACACTCTGACTGACGATGCCATTGAGGCCGGCATTGAGGAACTGACCCTCGTGCTCCTTTATCTGAAGCGCTTCAAGTGGAACCATGACGATCAGGTCGCCCGTGCCAGCTGGCGCAGCTTTGACTGGGAGACGCTCGACAATCTTTTAAAGTCGTCCGATCTTTCCGGTTGCGACCACAAGGCGGTCTGGATTTCCGACGAAGGCATCAGGCGGGCGCGCAACATTCTGGAGAAGTACGGCCTTTCTCATCTTGAAAGTGCTGCGCAAGCTTAAATGACCGAACGACTGGAGCCGGACTTCCGGCTCGGACTCACCGGAGCCATCGTCTCCTATCTCAGCTGGGGTCTCATGCCCATCTACTGGAACCTGCTCGAAGGAGCCGGCTCCGTGGAGGTGATTGCCCATCGCATTCTCTGGTCGCTTCTCTTCATCCCGCTCGTGATGGCGGTCCGCGGAAAACTCCGATCTGCCTGGTCCGACATCACGTCAATTCTCACCTCTCCAGTCACCGCCCTTCTGCTCGCGACCGCCGCGTGCTTCGCCGGCCTCAACTGGTGGATCAACGTGATCGCCGTTCTGAGCGGTCACGTCGTGGAGCTCGGCATCGGCACCTTCCTCACGCCGCTCATCTCCGTTTCCTGCGGCGTCCTCTTTTTCCGTGAACGCCTCTCGCGCACGAAGACTGCGGGCGTGATGCTCGCCATGACCGGCGTGCTCATCATGATCGTCTCCTTCGGCCACTTTCCCTGGATTTCGCTCGGCGTCTCGGCGACCTGGGGAATTTACGGGGCGCTCAAGAAAAAGCTCATGCTCGACGCCTGGGTGAGCATTCTGCTTGAAGCCCTCATGATGATGCCCGTTGCTTTGGGTTATGTCTTCTGGCTTTCGTCGATCGGTGAAAATCACTTCCTGCCGACGGTCAATCCCGAGCTTTCGCTCTGTCTCGCCGGCACCGGCATCGTCGCCTCCATCCCGCTTATCTTCTTTACGATCGCAGCGGTCAACCTCCCGATGAACGTGCTCGGATTCTGCCAGTACATCTCGCCGATCCTCACGCTTTTGCTCGGAATCCTATTCTTCAACGAGCGTTTCGGCTGGGGCGAACTCTTCCCCCTCCTCTTCATCTGGAGCGGCATCGCTGTCTTCCTTTTAGCAGAAGTTCGCGAACATCGCAAGGCTCATTGATCACTTCGGGTGTTCATGCTGAGTGCTCAGGAGTTACGATGATCGTCCTTTCCGGCGTTCAATTCAATGCCATCAGCGTAATGAATTCTTCATCTCTGATGACGCGAGGAGAACGCTCAATCCTCAATTTTGATCCCCGGTGTTTCTGTTCGTTAATGCCTCCCCGATGCGCGTTTTGTGTTCCAGAGTGTTTATAATGGGCGATGTTCCCAAAATGAATGGCGCCCTGCCCGAATCAGGTCGTCCGCACAACATACGCATCTTTCACAGGAGATTCTCTTGAAGATTTCCGCCCGCAACTGCATTGAAGGCAAGGTCGTCGCGATCCACGATGGCCCCGTCTCCACCGAAGTGACAGTTGAAACGCCCGCCGGCGAACGCATCGTCTCCTCCATCACGACGACGTCCGCCAAGGCTCTCGGCCTCAAGGTCGGCTCCAAGGCCTACGCCGTGATCAAGGCTTCGAACGTGATGGTCACCGTCGACTGATCGAATTCTTCAACGAATTCACCCTCTTCTCCATCGTCCGCCAGTTGTCCATGCCCCCGGATCGGCGTGACGAAGGGGGAGCACCAGAGCCCGCAGCTCCACGCCGCGGGCTTTTTGTTGCCTCCAGACTCAACATTAAAAGAGGCTTGCCTGATGCGGATCCAGACACGCCACAAGACTTCTGCGAGAAGATGCAGTCTTCACAAGAAGAGAAACCCGGCAAAAGGAGGAGGTTTGCGCATGACGGGCGCAAGACTGGCGGGCTTCAAAATTATTGTACTTAAGTTGCACGAATACTGTTGCAACGTTGCGTTTATGCAATACTGGATTCAGTCAATTGCAGCCAAGATCGCCCGAATCATTTATCGCCTGATGAAGGACAAGGTTGATTACACACCCGTACCGAGCCGTTAAAGGTACGGATCGCGCATAGCGATCATCGGCAAAATACCGCCAAGGACTACGAAAGCAACTACTAGTGATGAATCGTGCTCAACACAATAGAGTGATGCTGAGACACTCGAGGTGATATCGCATGGGTAGCGTCAATCACGCCGAATTTATAAAGCACCTCTATTGTTCCGAATCTCACTATGTCGGCGGAGGCTTAGGAATGAATGCCTCTTGACCGCGGATGTATTTCAGTGAAGCCCTTTCTTCAACTTCGATTATTGTTGAAAGCGGTTCTTCTGGTAGAAGTCTGAACGAAGTCACTAGCGCGTTCCGCGCTAAAGATTTGGACGGGATCAAAGACTGATGACAGCTAACTGTGCGCGAGTCGATGGCAGCTGTTGAGCGTCTCTCTAATCGCCCCCCAACCAGGGAAGATGGGAATTTAGCCTATTCGTGCGCTAACTCGCGACGCCGGAGTTTCAGACAATCGATCAACGTTTTCAAGAATGTGGCTTCGCCACGGAATTGAATGAGGGCGCGCGTTTTGGGTTGCGCGCCCTCAGGGAAGATTGTACCCAAAATATATGATTTATCCCTTGCAATTGGGGAGCTGACCATGTATTAGAATGTCCAGGGTGCATGTGATCCTATTAACACATGACGGAACTTTAATGTGTTCGATGGAGATGCATGAAGGCCCTGCCTCCCGCATGGAGACAGGGCCTTGTTATTTGCCCGGGATTTTGCATTCATCCCGTATGGACTCGTCGCCCCGGACGGACGCCTTCAATCGTGATCAGTATTCGAGCATGGGCTCGAGCTGCTGGGCTTCATGAACGTAGCGCTTGATTTCCTTGAGGGCGGGAACGCGCCTCGTCATCGGATTGGCGGCATTGACTTCCTCAAGCTTCGCGAGCAGATTTTCGGGAACACGGTGTGCGAGTTCGCGTACCGTGTCGACACCAGCGGCTTCAAAGAATTTGGCATACTGCGGACCAATCCCGTGAATGCGGATCAGGTCGGAATGGTTCGCCCAACGAAGAACGAGCTTTTCTTCAACGCCGAGGTGGTTTGCGAGAAAGCGTCGCTGAGACGGCGTGCGCACTCGGTCCAGCAGGTGATGCGTATACTTGACGCCCTCCATGTTGAGCGTGTGCGCGATCTCCTCGGTCAGGCCGGAAACGAGTTCGATTTTATAGGCCATGGATCCTCCTTGGGGGTTTGTTGTCTTTAAGTATAAGAACTGTGCCCCCGCACGGCTATAGCCAGAAAGGACTATCTCCTTGCGCCACAACGATCCGCAGGGTTCGGCCCTGCTCGAACCGCGATCGCCTTCTGACGAATCACCATTGAAAACGCCCGTCCCATGGTCGTTTTCGCGATTCGCTCATTTGAGCAAATCATAATTGCCCCTTCGCGAGGCGATCACTCGAGGAAAGCAACCGGGCATGAGGGAAACGCCTGCAAGAACCCTAAAACGCCTGAATCAGAGGCGTTATGATGTCGCCTGCGGCACAAAGGATCTCAACTTGGTCCTCCCGGCCCGTTATTTGCCCTTTTGTTGACAAACATCAACATTTGCTCACGAGGGATCCCTCACAAGCATCACCGATAAGGAAGGTATCTTACTCCGAAAAGGGTAGGCGTTTTCACCCAGACAATTCGCAAACCCTGAACTGCGGACGATTTCGGGCGAGTGTCGCCCAAAGAAAACAGCCGTACCGACTGGTCGGAACGGCTGTTCAAGAATGCCGAATTGGAAAAGTTGTCGTTTGTCTGCAGGTTTGAGGGATCAGCTCAGGCGCCTGCCGCCGGCATCAGGAATGCCTGCGTACTTCATGGTGGCATACTCGATCTTCGAGACCGAGCCGCAACCGTCGTGCCTGAAGGCGCTTTTCTCCTCCGCATCAAGGAAGCCCACGATGTAGGGGGCGTAGTTGGCGAGCGTGTTGAGGTCGATCTGAAGGAGTTTCGAGGACGTGAAGTTCTCGTCCATGCGTTCGCTTGTGCCGAGGAACACCCAGCCCGAGAATGCCCCGTCGGGCTTCCTGCGGTAGAAAATGCCGATGTCCTCGCCCTTCTGAAGAACGCCCGGCGTCACCCAGGCATAGGCCATGGCCATCGGGCCCTCGATCATCGGGCGGATCTGGCTCTTGGGGATGAGCGGGCGCCATTCGGACGTAGCGCAACAGTCTTGTCGATCGATCGTCACGGGCCAGAAGTTCGTCTTCTGCAGGCGCTCAAGAAGCTTCTCATGGCCGTAGAGCGCGGCAAAATCGCACTCGTTGGCGTAGAGCGGCACGAGCTCATAAATGGTGATCGAGTTGAGCGAGGCCGAGACGGCGTCCCAGGCTTCGCAAAGGCACATGCCGGCAAACGGCGTGTTGGGGAACGTGGGCGAACTGGTGCACGTGACCATGTAGCCGGGCTCGGGCATCTTGCCTTCTTTGTTCATCTGACGTGCGATGGCGTCAAGAAGAAGCACTCTCCAGTCGCTTGCGTTGATTTTCTTCACCTCTTCTGCGGGGGCGGCAATCGTTAGCACGGGCAGCTTGACCGCTTCGGCGTCTTCGTTCGTGACCGATCCGGTGACTTCGGCCTGAGCGGCATTAATTACATGCTTCATCGCCAGGTCGGCCACGGCGACGATGCGCACGATGTGCTTGTCCACAGGATGAGAGCAGACCATGATGGCGGGGCCGTTCGGGTTCGGGATCATGCGTTCGACCTTGAGGTTCGACTTGTCGAGCTCAGCGACGGTGCTCTTGTTGAAGAAATCCTTGATGGAGTCGTGATCCTTGAGAATGGTTTCAATAATCGCGAGGTTCCGACGAAGCATGTTCAGCTCGGACTGGGTGCCGTAATACCCCTGCGCCTCGGCCTGCTCGATCAGGTTCCTGGCGTATTCGTCGAGGAACTTCCTCGTCTTGGCTGCGACCTTTTTCGCCTCGTCGTAGTCTTCGGCAAGAACCAGGCACCTGAGCATCAGGAAGAACCAGTCGGCATCCCGGCCCTCTTCGGGCAGGGCTTCAAGAAGGCCCCTGGCCTTTTTCACGCGGTCTTCCTTGCTGCCGAAGCTACTCTCGAGGATCTCACCTGCGGCCGCCATGGAGACGAGTTGGCGAAGCATGCCCCACTCAGGCTTGATGTTATTGACGAAAGTGTCAATCACCGACATGTCACCATCCTGCTTGAAACCTTCGACGACGTACGTGAAGAGCTGCAGCCCCGTGTCGACGGCAAAATGCTGCTCAATGTTCCCGTCAAAGAGCAAGCGCGCAGCCAAGGATGCGGTATGGCGCGCCTCCTTCCAGTTACCCTTCAGCTGGAGCAGACCGCAGACGAGCGAGAGCCTGATGAGGTTGCCGTCCTTGTTGTTGCCGGAAACATCCAGAACTGCCTCAAGCTTCTGCGGGTCCTGCATGTCAAGTGCGGCACGCGCGATGAAATCAAGCTCGACGCGGCTGAAGTTGTCGAGAGGAATCGGCGACGTCACTTCGAGAATCGCGCGCTTGCCCTCGTCACCGCGCTCATACTGGCTGCGCATCCACTCGATGCGCTCGGCCTTCGTCAAGTCGAGTGCGTAGTCCCTCGGCGTTTCGTCGCAGAGCCGGTCGCCTCCGGTGACTGCGGCACGGCACATGACCGAGAGAGTCAGCACGCCGTCGCTGTCCTCAAAGTCGACCACCGAGTCGAGACCGTCCTCAAGCGTTTCGATCATCTCGGCCTTGTTGCCCAGCCTGCTCAAAATGACGGCCGTAACCTGGTAGGCCCTGGGCGCAGACCCTCCTGCCACGAAGTAGAGACCGAAAGTCTCGAGGGCCTTGCTGAGGTTCTTCTCGAAGAGTTCATGATCCTCTTCCTCCTTGAAGAAGCCCTGGAAGGCCCATGTCTCGGCCATGTGACGAAGAACGAACGGATCTTCCATCTGCTCTTCGAAAGTGAGCTTGTTGAAGAGCTTTTCAGCCTTGTCTTCCTTGTGTTCATACAAGGCACGGATGATCTGAAGGGTGTGCTTGCGAGCCTTCACCAGGCTGCGAAGATCATATCCGTAGGAGTTGCCTTCGACCTTCGCCAAGCTCACGGCTGCCTTGAGGTGTGCGGCAGCGTTGTCGACCTCGTTCCTGAGCAGGTACGATTCCGCACAGAGAAGATGCACCAGACCGCACTCGCCGCCGCATTCAAGGATGTGCAGACAGATCCGGTTGAAGTAGTAGACGTCGGCGCAGTGCTCCGTGAGGCTGAGTTCCATGGAGGCGGAAGCGATCCAGGGAATGATGACGTCGAGAGCCTCAAACATCACGTCCTCGGTGTCGGTCTGCTCGAATCGAGCGGTCAGGTCGCTGTAGGGCTTCTCCCCTTGAATGATCTTCAGGGCTTCCTGCCGGTCAAACGTCCTGCTGGGGGAGTTCCTGGATATCCGACTTCCCATCATTCGATGTCTCCGTTTTTGATTGCCGTTGTGGATTGAGAGGGTCGCCCCGATCGTCGAGGCCGGTCCGACATTATAACAAAGCACACAGGATGCCGATTCCTTTATGCTCTAATCGTGAGCATTTTGTGCAGATCGGAGCCTCTGCGGTAGAGACGTTTCACGGGGCTGGCCTGAGGGCAGCCGCAATACGTTTTGCAACGTCTCGTTTTGGCCGCCCGGCACCGCTTCAGGTAAAATGTATTATCGATGGCATGCCGTGCGTTGAGGGCGTTTCAGGAGCCCGCCTCACGGCAGAAGCCTGCCCCAACAAGTCAAGAAGACAGGCCCTACATGCGAATCGGATCCTTCATCGTCATCGTGCTCTCCCTCATCGCGACAGCCTTTTCCGTCGCGGTCACCGCAGTTGGTTGGGAGCGCATCCTCTTTTACACGGGATGGATGTCCTCATCCTTCGTCTACCCCGCCTCGATCCTTCTCTACATTCTTCTCTTCGGCCTCGCCATGATGCGCTGCAGGACGATCACCCGTGCTGCGGGCGCCTCTCTCATCGCCTCCATCGTCGCCCTCCTCGTCTGGGTCTTTATCTCGGCCGTCGACCAGTATTACGGCGGCCCGCTCGTCGCCATGATGACCGGCTGGTTCGGCATGCAGAGCATCATCGTTGAAGAAACCTCGCTGAACATCATCGCCGTCCTGGGCGGCGTCCTCTGGCCCCTTCTCTACACCGTTACCCTCTTCATCGCCACCCTCTTCACGAAGCGCAGGGTGCCTCGCTATCTGAAGTAGCACACTGTCAAGCGTCAAGATCCGAGCCGCCGGCAGTCAATCTCCGGCGGTTTTTTGCACCCAGAGAATTATCGCGGGAGACTGGACGTGACCAGCCGACTTCCGGCTTTCCTGATGCTTTCTCCGGAAGCAGGTTCCTTCACCAAGGCAAAGGAATCTACGCTCCTACTCTATATGAAGGAGAGCCCTTGTCTACGGTGTTCTTTGGAAAGTCGGAGGTTTTTCACACGTCTGTCATCGGCAGTGTTGTCTGTTTGCTACATGTCGCCTGCAATAACAACTTCCGATCGGGAACTGTCCGCTCTGAGCCGGTTAATCTTGACACAGATCAAAGATATGACTAAGTGGAGTTTGAAATACACCTTTCGTGGCGAAGTACCCGGAAAAATCCGGGTGCGCGAATTTTCATTCCAGCTGTGTTGCGCATGGTCAGAAAAATTATCTGGCAATCACGGATCGCTTCCGCAGGGTCCGTAGCTGCCCCTGCCGTTTTGTTTGAAAGGATAAGCCAAAAATGATAGATCGAATTGTCCAGTGTGCAACGGAAGGCGATCTTTCACAGGATCATTTGCTGATCTACAGGGGGGCGACCAAGGGCTGTTGCCGGTTCCTGCATTTAATATGAATACAAGTAACCTTGCCAGAATGACAGTAAGACAGTCATCAAGACGTAACGAGTACTCAAGGCACGTGTGCAGGCTTTTAGCACATTGTTGGTATACGGGTTAACCCTTATCGCGCGCGGGGGGCGTTCCTAAAATCGCTTTTCGTGAGTGAACAACTGTTCACTGTTTTTAGGGGAAGAAAAATATGAATTCGACATTCAAGGTTGTTTTCAACAAGGCGCGCGGCGCCCTGATGGTGGTGAATGAAGCCACGTCCTCCGTTCAGGCGAAGGGAACGAAGACGGTGATTGCGGCTGCTGTGACGGCATTCCTGGCCGGTGGCACGATGGCAGGCGATTTGGTCATTACTAATGACAGTCTTCCGAAGAATGATGTTCTTCAGTCCGAGACCACCAAGTTGGTGTCTGGTAAGGGTGAAACACTTTACATACAAACGAACGGCAGTGTGGGTCAACTGATGGAAGATGCTTCGAAGCTCAAACCCGAGGACGGACTCACGAAATTCCTTCAGAACATTTCATATATGCTCGGACCGCATAACGGCTCGACAATTATTACCGGAGTCACGGGCGGCTACAACCTGATGGATCAGGAATCAGCCGAATTTGTCCAGACCTTGAGTGGTCTTATCGCTAACAAATTGCCGGAGGACTTCAGCAAGAAGCTACTCGGTCAGTTTGGCTTTAACGGTTCCACGGGTGGCTATGAAATGTCCGATCGAGTCGGCGATACGCACATCATCATCGGATCTGATTCCAGCAATCCCTTGGTTTTGGGTGCTATCGGCGGCGATCTCATGATGGCAGCCACGGAAACTGCGCATGCCATTCATAGGACTGGTACGGCAACCACCGACATCGTCAGCGGCAACAGCCTGGGTGTCTTCGGCGGGTCTGCAGTTCTCTCAACAATCGGTACTTTCAAACCCTCAGCCGGTACGAACCTTGTGTCGGTTGATTCTACCGTTCTCAACATTACCGGAAAGGCCAATGTGGGCGGTTTCGCGGGAGCTGGTTTGAGCGTTGCCGCCCGCGAATCTGTTTCTCAGTCGGATGTTCTCCAGAACTCCCATGTGACCATCGACATCGATAAGAAAGCTGATCCTTCCAAGTTGGACGGCATTGTCATCGGTGGCTTTGGCGGCGGTGTTTCCGTAGCTACCGGCAAGGGCCAGTCTTCGGCCAATGTCAACGGTACAACTGTAGTTGACATTGTCAACGGCGAAGTGATGGGAGTTTTCGGTGGCGGGGCGGCCGTTAGTTTTGATGCTACGGTTAACCAGTTCGGCAATACGGGTAACTGGTTTATCAATATGATCAAGGGCAGTGGATCCGGAACCGCCACAACCTCCTCGAATTCCATCATCATGAATGTCGGGGCCGAATCCTCTACTGCAGCTCTGGCTGGCGGCAGTCTTGCTCTTGCCGACTCTTCCGGTAATAACGTTGGTTCCTCCACGGCAACCGTTAAAGACGTGGTCATGAACTTCGACGGCCCGGCGAAATTAACTGACGACAACAAGGCCAAGCTGCATCAGGCTGCGTACACCTATCTTGGCAAGCTCAAGACGGACATCACGACCAAGAATTTCACGGAGTTTGTTAAAGACTTTTCCGGTTTTGCTGGCGGCGTGAATGTGGATGGTGTTCACGCCGGCAACCTCGGCGGCGGCATTGCCCTTGCCCGCGGTTACTTTGTTACCGATAAGGGCAATGGCACTGTGACGGCCGCTAGCAATGTTGATACCGTCACCATGAACTTCAAGGGCGGCTACAACGTCGCTACTGCGGCTGGTGGGCTGGCTGTCGCTCACGACAAGGCTGATGCCTCCAAGGCTGCCAATCAGACGAATGCGAACGCCAACGTCGATGAGGTGAACCTTGTCATCAGCGGTGGAGAAAACATTCTCTTCACAGCTGGTGGGCTCGCCTATTCTACGGCTGAGATTCGCAACGGTGGGTCTCTTGTCAAGGCCACTGCCAATGTCGGATCCGCTGCCGTTCTGGTCAGTGGTGGTAGCGTTGACGGACTTCTCGGTGGCGGCATCGCTTTTGACAACGTGAACGCCAAGGCTTCCAATGCCGTTGCCAATACGGAAAACGTGACCATTACGGTCACCGGTGGTGAAATCAACGCTGCAAACGTCGATCCAATCACAGGATACATCCAGGGCGAACATTCGGGTGTTCCCAACCGTGACAGCCACGTTCATCAGGTCGCTAAGACTCTGGGTAAGGATGGTGCCAATGTCGCCATCCTCGGAGGCGGCGTTGCTTCAGGTGCTGGTGCTGAGTCCTCGACCAAGGATGTGAAGCTGCTTCTCAATGGCGGCAAGGTCAACGACAACGTCTTCGCCGGTGGGCTGGCAACTCTTGGTGGCAAGGCCACCGTTGAAAAGGCTCTTGTTCAGGTCAATGGCGCCGAAGTCACAGGGAATATGTATGGCGGCGGCGTAGCCGGGAGCTATCAGAACGAAGCATTCTACGCTGATTACAAGACTGCTTCTTCCAACGTGAAGGAGACTACCATCAGCCTCATCAATGGCTCTCTCAACGGCGACGTTTATGCCGGCGGCTTCAACATCAAGGACTCCACTTCTTCTAAGTCGACTGTTGACACTGCGGTTATTGAAATTGGCTCCGACTTCAAGTTCCTCAAGGCTGATGCCGTCATCGACGGTTCCGGCGCTGATTCGGCAACGCTCAACTTCGTGAACGGCTATGACTTCTCCAAGACTGAAGCCTCTGAAGTCGCCCTGCTCGATGGCTCTGACCGCATCGTGATCAAGGGCTTCGACAAGCTCGAGTCCGGCGACCTCGTTACCGGCGCAGACTATGACATGGGCGGCAAGACCAGCGTCGAGGTCACCGGCAATTACGAGTTTGGTGCAATCAGTAGTGCCAACGATTCGCAGACGTTGACCGTCAAGGAAGGTGGTGCCCTCGCCGTTCAGTCTACGGTCGCTCCTACCAACAAGTTCGTGGTCGAGGAAGGCGTTCTTGCTCTTGGCACAACCGCCAGGACTTCTGACGCCCGCGACGGCCTCGGCAAGTACAACGAAAAGGCCGGTCTCTACCTGAGCGGACAGGTCAATCTCGCCAACGCCAAGATCAATGTTGGCAATGTTGCCGCCGGTGTCACGACCAATGTGAACCTCGGCTCCAACGGCACGCTCATCATCGACGCTTCGGACCCGAAGGAAGACGACCATGTTGCCACCACCGTGACGGGCACCATCAAGGCTGCTGACGGATCGACGCTTCACTATGTGAACGTCGCCGATCAGGGCATTGTGACCGTTGACGTTGACGGCAAGGTCAAGACGACCGTCGACAACCTTCTCTTCAAGGTTGTTGAAGTCGGAGACGGCCAGAACAAGTTCACCTTCGAACGCGCCACGGGTTCCGACCTCGCAGGCACGGGCCTCGGCGGCTTTGACGGCGATGCTCTCGTCGGCATGGCCGAAAACGAAGTGATCGGTTCCCTCCTTGATGAGGCCAACACCGCCATCACGTCCGGCAGCCAGCGCGAAGCCCGTCTCAACGGCGCTCTCAACCTCGCTGCTGCTGGCGGCGTCCAGACGGCCGGCATTGAAGCTGCCACGATGGGCATCGACCAAGCCACGAAGCGTGCTGCGCTCACCAACGTCTTCCAGGACGGCTGGACGGGCTTCGCTGAAGTGACGGGCACCTCCCTCAAGATGGGCGGCGACTCCGGCGCTCTCGAAACGAAGACCGAGCTCGGCGGCATCACGGTCGGCGGTGAATACACGATGGGCGACATGACGTTCGGCGTCATGGGCAACTTCGGCACCGGTGACGTTGAAGGCGAAGGCGACAACAACGGCGTCAAGAACGACGTGGACTACTACGGCGTTCAGGGCTACGCTGCCAAGCGCATGGGCCAGTTCAACCTCGTCGGCCAGATGGGCCTCATGACGACGAAGAACGACGTCACGTCCGCTGACGGCGACTCCGCCGACATCGACGCCACGATCTTCACGATCGGCGCCCGCGGCGAAATGGCCTTCCAGCTCAGCAAGTCCGGCCAGGCTGTTCCGTACGTCGGTCTCAACTACCTGCGCGTCGCCACTGACGGCTACAACACCGCCAAGGGCCTCTCCGTGGATGACATGGACCAGAACCTCGTGAGCATGCCGATCGGCGTGGCCTTCTCGGGCAACATGGACCTCGCCTCCGGCTGGACGCTCCGTCCGACGGTCGACGTGGCCTATGTCCACACGTTCGGTGACACGGACGTCGAAGCCACGACGAAGTTCGGCGCTGCCGCCATCAACACCAACCTCGACGTCTGGAGCGAGAACGTCGGCCGCGTGGGCTTCGGTCTTGAAGCCCGCAAGGACGCCCTCTCCTTCGGCGGCCAGATCGGTGGTGCCTTCGGCGACAACGACCATCGCGAGTTCTATGGCCAGCTCAACGTGAAGTATCTCTTCTGATACTGATCGTCTCCCTCTCCGCCGCCTTCTCCCTCTCTCCATCCGGGGCGGCGGGTTCCCCGCCTCCGGCATCCTTCGGAATGCCGGAGGTTTTTTTGTACCCGGCATTCCGCACTTCGACGATCTGCAGGATTCGTCACCGGCTACCGCATGGCTTCGCGCTCCGCAGAACATTTTCCCCTCGCAGGTCCATCGATCGGTACACTTGAAAAATCGACCGAATCCCACCAATCCATACTCCACTCACTCCGGCCGAAACCATCAGGAAGAGGAACCGTCTCATGACCGAATTCGCCGCCTACGTAGAAGACTTCTGTACTCGTCTCTTCGAAGACATCCGAAAGCTTACCGCCGACACCTGCGGCGTCACGCGCGAGGGATATACGCCTGAAGAAGACAAGGTGCATGAGAGACTCGCCGAGGCTGCGCGCGAGATCGGTCTTGAGGTCCATGCGGACGCTGCGCTCAACCTCTGGATGACTTTGCCAGGTCGCAACAGGGATTTGCCAGCCTTCGTCTCGGGATCGCACACCGACTCCGTTCCTCAGGGCGGCAATTTCGATGGGCTTGCCGGCATCGTCGCGCCGCTCGCCGTGGCCAAATATCTGAAGGATACGAATAGAGTACCCGAACAGGACTTCTGTATCGTTGCATTCCGCATGGAGGAGTGCCCGGAATTCGGACGTGCCTATGCGGGCAGTCTGGCGCTGACGGGCCAGCTCAAGCCCTTCGAGCTAGAACTCCCTCACAGGGATTCGGGGAGACTTCTGAAGGACGTTCTTCTTGAGCGCAGGGTCGACGTCGAGCGCATCGCGTCGGGAGAGCCGCTCATGGATCTCTCGAAGATTGCGGCCTTTGTCGAGCTTCACATCGAGCAGGGACCGAGGCTTGACAAGGAACCTGTCAACCGTGCGGCGGTCGTCACGGGAATCCGCGGGTATCTGAGGCACAAGCGATGCCGCGTTGAGGGCGAGACCGCGCATTCGGGCGCCGTTGATTATGAATTCAGGCACGACGCCGTCGCAGCCTTGACAGACCTTCTCTACGTGATGAACAGGCACTGGGAGGCCTGGCTCCATGACGGCAAGGATCTGGTCTTCACCTGCGGCGTCATCAACACGCCTTCGACGGCCGACATCTCAATCATCTCGGGCGACGTTTCCTTTGGGCTCGACATGAGAAGCCTTTCGATGGAGACGATCCGCGCCTTCCACGACCTCCTTCTTGAGGAGGCGGCCGCCATCGAAGATAAGCGCGGTGTGAAGTTCATCTTTGACGACGTCATCGTAGGCGAGGCGGCACGTCCCGACGCAATCCTTTTCAATCGGCTCGTCAAGGCCGCGACGGATCACGGCATACCTCATCTTCAGATGGCGAGCGGAGCGGGCCACGACGCCGCGGTCATGACGAGCGCGGGCGTGCCCACGTGCATGCTCTTCGTTGCCAACCAGAATGGGTCTCACAACCCGCATGAGGCGATGCGAATTTCGGATTTCCTCTCAGGTGCGGAAATCCTCATGCACGCCGTCGTGGATTATGATTGACGGCAACGGGAGCCATTCTCCCTTGCAGATCGCCTGCAGCGGTTCCATGAGTCAGGACCGCGCGTCGTAACGTTTAGGGGACATCGCCCATAACATTTCGTTACAGGCGGCGATAATATTATCCCACGTGCTTATGCGTGACAGCGAAAATCAGAAAGGAGTACGCACATGGCCAAGGATCATTCTCACAAGTCTGCCGTCGAACCCACCGGCGGCAGCACCCTTGAAGTCGTTGACGTTGATACGAAGCCCTCCTATCCCGTGGCTGCCCTTGAACCCAAGCATGTCGAACCCCATTCGTTCGACTCGATGACGCAGGTCGTCACCTATCTTCGCGACAAGCTTCGCGACACGCCGCTCGTCTCCCCCGAAGAGTCGGCCGCCGAAGTGTTCAAGATGCTCAACCGCGACCTGACGCAGACGGAGCGTGACGCGCTCTTCAAGCTGCTGCTCGTCAGGGAGGCGCATCAGGCGGGCCTCTTCCCGAAGAAGCCCATCGACATGAACGCCCTTTCGGACAAACTCCGCGAAGGCGCCTATCCGTACAAGAACCGCTATCCGAACAAGCTCTATGAGAAGGAGCTCTATGACCTGCAGGTCGAACTTTTGAAGCTGCAGGACTGGGTCAAGCGCACGAACTCGAAGATCATCGTGCTCTTCGAAGGCCGTGACGCGGCCGGCAAGGGCGGCACGATCCGCCGCTTCACCGAGAACCTCAATCCTCGCGGCGCGCGCACGGTGGCCCTTTCGAAGCCGACCGAGAATGAAGCGGGCCAGTGGTACTTCCAGCGTTATTGCGCGCACCTGCCCAATCCGGGCGAGATCTGCTTCTTCGACCGCTCCTGGTACAACCGCGCCGTGGTTGAACCCGTGATGGGATTCTGCACGCCCGAGCAGACCGAAATCTTCCTCAACGAAGTGACGGGCTTCGAGCAGTCCCTCATCAGGGGCGGCACGCACATCATCAAGTTCTGGCTCGCCGTGAGCCAGGACGAACAGCGCCGGCGCTTCCGCGAACGCCGCGAGAACCCGTTGAAGCGCTGGAAACTCTCTCCCGTCGACATCGCGTCCATGGACCGCTGGGACGACTATTCAAAGGCCGTTCGCCGGATGTTCCAGATGACCGACACGGCCGAAACGCCCTGGACGGTGATCCGCAACGAAGACAAACGCCGCGGTCGTCTCAACGCCATCCGCGTGCTGCTGCAATCGATTCCGTACGACAACCGCGACATGAAGAAGGTGGGCAACATCGACCCGCTCATCGTCGGTCGCGCAGGCAGCCTCTTCGCCTCTAACGGTGATCCGCTGCGCTTTGACATCAACAACGAGATCGGCAACAGCTGATCGACCTGAAACCGTTGTTTCGAGGGCCCGCAGATACGACATCTTCGGGCCCTTTGATTTTTCACCCTCCTCTTATCGCTGACCGTGGGCTTTCGGCCACTGCCGCACGTCATGCGAACTGAATCGGGCGTTTGGGGCCCGATCGGGAACGATGCCCTCAAAGCGCGCGCCCCACATATAAAATTATGCGCTTTGCGCCTCTGAAGGCCCGGCTGCCGTCGGCAGAAGGTGCGATTTCAGGCGTTGATTCCTGCAACTTTTGCGAAACAGCAGAGCCTTTTTTGGGCGGAATCCATGTCCCGCAACGGGTTCAAAGTGACGGAACCTTGCAGAAATCCGCCTCATGTAAGCTGTTTGCCCTATGTAACCATAAGCTACATGTCCATATAATCCTATTCAAGGGCATCGGTCACAAGGCCCGCACCGTCTCTGCTGAAAACGACGGACGGTCCCGAAGGCGCCCCACACAAGAGTCCTACAACACCTCCCGCATTAGAAAAGCTATGCAAAACACAGACAACAAGCGCTTTGTCGCGATCGGCCTGATGCTGTTCGCGATCCTGTTCGGCGCAGGCAATCTCATCTTCCCCGCCTCCATGGGCCAGGCTTCCGGCGATCACTTCGTTTGGGCTTTCATTGGCTTCTGCATTACGGGTGTAGGCCTTCCCCTTCTCGCCATCATGGCGATGGCTTATGCGGGATGCAATGACCTGCAGGAGGCTGCCGGCCGCGCACATCCCCTTTATGGTCTGTTCTATACGGTCGTGGTCTACATGTCCATCGGCCCCTGCTTCGCCATTCCGCGTACGGGCACGGTGGCTTTTGAAATCGGCCTGCGTCCCTTCCTCACCGAAGGTCAGGTTGAAATGGGCCTGTGGATCTTCCTCGTCCTCTTCTTCGTGGTTTCCTACTGGCTTGCCGCCACGCCGCAGAAGCTCGTCGACCGCGTCGGCAAGATCCTGACGCCCTCGTGCTCACGCTCGGTGCTCTGATCGTCAAGTCCGTCGTAGATCCGCTCGGCGTTCCGCAGGCCGCCCAGCCGAACTATGCGGGCGTCCTCACCGCCACGGTTGCGGGCATCCTTGACGGCTACAACACGCTTGACGCCATCGCCGCGTTCGTCTTCGCCACGCTCGTCACGAACTTCGTCCGTGAAGGCGGTGCCAAGACCGCGAAGGAAGTCACCTCCCAGGTCTACAAGTCCGGCATCCTCGCCGTGTCGCTCCTCGCCGTGATCTACTTCTTCATCGCGAAGATCGGCGCTGAGTCCGTCACCGCCATCGGCATGCAGGACACGGGTGCTCCGGTGCTCGCTGAAACCGCCAAGATCCTCTTCGGCAACTTCGGCGCCATCCTTCTCTCGGTCATCGTGCTGCTCGCCTGCCTGACGACGTCCATCGGCCTCATCACCTGCTGCGCCGCCTACTTCATGCGCATCGTCGGCCGCCTGACGTACAAGCAGTACTGCCTGCTCTTCACGATCGTCTCGTTCCTGATCGGCATGTTCGGCCTCAAGACCATCATCGTCTCCACGATCCCGGTCCTGATGTTCGTCTACCCGCTCTGCGTGATCCTGATCGTGCTGCTCTTCACGGACAAGCTCTTCGACGGCCGACAGTGCGTCTACGCCTTCACCACCGCCTTCACGTTCGTGATGGCCGCGATCTCCGGTCTCGAAACCGCCGGCATGAACCTCGGCGCGATCTCCGAAGCCATCAAGGCCTACGTTCCGTTCGCCCAGTATGGCCTCGCCTGGGTCCCGTTCGCCGTCACCGGCTACGTCCTCGGCCTCGCCTACAAGGCCGCCGTCCCCTGCAAGACCTGCTGCAAGCCGGCCTGACAACCTGACTCTCAAGTGAAGCCCCCGGTCAGGACTCACTGAGAAAACCCAAAGGGCCCCGCACTTTTCCCCGAAGCGCGGGGCCTTCTCTTTTCCGGCTTCCGGGCTTTTGCGCCTCATTCGAGGACCTCTCCGCCTCCTTCAGGCGATCCCTGCAGCAGACCGTCTGCGTGGTCCGATTCTCTTTCAGATAAACTACGGGCACCGTTCCCCCATCAAGGATCCATCGCATGCTCCGATTTCCCGTTCCCGGCGCGCCTCTGACGCCCACAGACAACGAGCGTACGCTCATGAAGCCCCTCATCCGCATCCTGGAAAAAGGCGGCATCCGCTGGGGCATCGGCTGCGCCGACTGGCTCCCCATCGATCCGCAGCACTGCGCGGCCGAGATCGGGCTCAATCTCAGGCACGTCAAGCTGAGTGAAATTGGGAATACGGCCGAACTCGAAGCCTTTTTTGATGAGTTTGCCAATCCGGAAGCGCCCTGCCTCTTCCTTTCCGACATCGACGTTCCAGTCCTTGCGGCCTGGGACGACGAGGAGGAGCGAGAGGCAATGCGCGGGATCATCGTGCGCGGGCTTGCACGCATCGCCGCGACACATGGACATCATTTCATCGTGACGGGCCTCACGAGCCTCACAAAGGACATCTGCCGCGAAGCGTTTGAGAACGCCGAGCCTCTTGCGCCTCACGAGACCGAGGAGCTCTTCACGATCTCCCATGAGCAGGTTGGCCTTCTCTACGGCGCGGACCTTGCCCGCATCTCCGAGGAAAGGACAATGGTTCCCGACCTCGTCATGATGGAGCTGGACCGCCATGCCGCACTCGGCGCACGCTACGTCGAACCGTACATTCTTCAATGGGTTCGCCAGGGGAAGGCCGGGATCCTCCCGCCCGTGTCCGGCGCGCTCACGCCCCGCTTCCTCGAGCGACTCCAAAACGCAGGCCTGATGGATCTGAAGCGCATGGCGCTCTTTCAGGAAATCCCCGCTGTTTTCGGCAAGGATAGGCTCGACCTTCTTGCCGAGGCGATGGTGACGCTCGGCTTCTGGACGCCGCTTCCCGGCGAGGCTGCGGATGAGCAGCCCGACGATGTGAGGCTCTACGACTACGCCTCCGTCTGGGGCGTTCGCCTGCTGGCCGTCCTGGCGCTCAGGTTCGTGATGAGCGAAGGAGCCGACTGGATGACGCCCACGCGCGAACTCATGCGAGCCATGTGGTCGGGCGAGCCCAACGAGGCCATGGATGCCCTCTGCGAAATGCTTGACTGCATCGAGGACCAGGATGCCGACCTCGACATCGGCGGGCTTTGCACCGCCTGCATCCTCGCGCTCGACCTTGACCTCACGCGCGTGGTCAATGAAGATGAAGGCCTCGACATCCTCGCCGTGAGGCTCCCGGGCGGCATCTGCGAGCTCGTCTTCGCGCCCGAGGATCGTGATCCCGCCGAACTCGGAAGCCCCGACGGCACGCCCCGCATGGTCCTTACCATCGGTTGACGCGCGTTCTTCTTCTCCTTTGGGGAACTTCCTGAGCGCTTTCGAAGGGCCTGTCTCTCCATTCCGAGGGCAGGCCCTCTTTTCATGGCGGATGATGCCTTGTCCTGAACAAGCGTTCTCCTCTAAGCGCCCGTCCCGCAGGGATGGATCCGCAAGGCACGTGTTGCAAAAGCGAGACAGTGCGTTCTTCGGACTTCGACCTTCGACGTCTGGGATAAAGCGCCTCCCCTTTCAATTTGTCCTGTTTTTTTGAATAGAGTTCCCCAAAGGGAATTCTATTTAACTGAGCTTATCGGCCTTGGCTCTGGTACCAGAGCTCGATTTCGCGCGGATTCTCGCCCGGCCCCGCAGGCACGCGCGAAGCGGTGAGTTCGTCTCGGGTGAGCGGTCGGATGTCGGTGATGACGAGTGGAAGCATCTTGTGCTTCACTTGGACGTAGAAGGTCCCGACCACCTCTACGTCGGTGACGACAGCATCGCTGTTGCGTCGCCAGACGTGGATTTCCTTCTTGACGGTGGGCGTCATGTAGGGGCGGTCATTGAGATTGCTGCAAAACGACGGCCTCGTCGCCACCCATTCCCACACGTAGCCCTTCTGGTCGGGATGGCGCACGTGGTCGTTCATACGGCGAAGGGGCCGGCCGTAGACGGCGACGAAGTCGCGCACGTAGGTCTTCCCTTTGGCCGTTGCCTTGAGCGCCTCCGGGGTGAAGACAGTGCCCGGCATCATGCGGTTGTCGGCGCGGTGCTGAGGACCGCTGCAGCCTGCGAGCATCGGGGCCCCGAGAGAGGCGCTGAGAATGGTCGCGGCCTTTCCGAGCGTTCTGCGGTTGAAGTCAATCGTCATCCTGGCTACTCCGAGAAATGATCGAGCTCGGCGGGCGTGAGCGGCCTGAAGCTGTGTGGCGCGTCCGTGCCGACAAGTGGCGCGCGGTAGATGTAGAAGACGCCCGTGAATTCATGCCGCTTCACGACGCCCGTCTTGTCGAACCAGATGCGCAGGTTCTTCTGCGTGATAGGAAATTCCGAGATCGGGTTGAAGGGGATGAAGTTCTTGGCTGAGGGGCGTCCCCTCATCCAGCTGTAGTGGCGCACGATCTCGTGGCCCATGTGGATTTCATAGTCGGGTTCGCCGAGCTCCGCATCGATCTGCGCCATGGTGGTCCGGCCGTCGATGATGAGCCTCGCGGCCTTCTCGGTCGAGAGGTCACGCACCTCGCCGCTTCCGACGGCACAGCCGCCGAGCATCGAGGCGCAGGCTGCCAGAAGCAGCAGAGTGCGGACGCGGCCAGCGACGGTCCGCGGGCCCCTTGTAGTTCCTTCCGGCAAGGTCTTCTCCTTTTGTAGCGCTCGTTCAGTCCTGTGCGTGCCCGGTGCGATGAAATTCATTTTGAACTCGCTCGGGTCCCATTGAACACCTCTCGCTTCGCGCAGAGGCAGCCTCAAGGGGGGGCGAGAGCCCAAAACGACCGTGGTTCTGGGGAAGTTCCTGAACCAACGTTCACACTTTTGCCGCGCAAATTTCATTAAGTCGAGTTATTATAGTTGTCATGAGCGTCGGCGTGGTTCTCACGCCCCGTTCAGCATTTTTCAAAGTGTTGGCCTCCGGAGGTAAAGGTCATGTCCGACAACGATAAGAACCGCATCAAGATCAAGCTGCCCGCCGTCTCCTACGACATCGTGAAACTTGCCGCCACTCTCACCGGTACGTCCGTGAAGTCCTTCGCGGCCCAGGCGGTGATCAACGCAGCCCTGCACGTCACGGCTGAAATTGAAAACCGCTCCCTCGGCTCCAACATCGAAGCCGACATTCATCTCACCGAGGAAGAGGCTCAGGCTCTTCTCGCCCTCGTCGAAAGCCTCGACACGCACGACGGCAAGGACGAAGACGTCGAGGAAGCCACCGCCGAGGACTTCGAGGAAGAAGAACCCGCGGAATGCGAATGTGATTGCGAAGTCGAATGCAAGTGTGACTGCGACTGCAAGTGCGAGGACGACGCCGAATGCAAGTGCGAAGAGTCCGAAAAGGCTGAAGAGCCTGCCGCTGAGGCCGCTCCCGCTGCCCAGCCCAAGGCCAGGCACGGCCGCAACCACCGCTGATCTTTCGACTTGAGTCCCTTGTCGCAAGGGACCTGAGAACACAAAGGGGATCCATCAACAACGGGTCCCCTTCTCTTTTCCATCATTCGTCGGGCCTCAGGCGACCTGCGGACTTCCGGCGGTCAGCCTGCCGCCGCGTTAAGCGCGGCCATCGCCCGAGCGCTCACGACCCGCTCGATACGTGCGGACGCCCTGGTGAGGCCCAGATAAAGCAGCCTGCGCACGCGATCGTCCATCGTTTCTGGGCCTTGAGTGATCTTTTGACGAACTGCAGGTTTCAGACGGCCCGACTTTGCCGCCTCCCTTCCCAACCTGCTCTCCTTTGCCATTAACGAAAAACGGGGCCGCTCCCTTGAGAAGCAGCCCCGTTCGGGACTTGAAGTCAGATCGGGCGTCAGGCCTTGCGGTCAAGCTCGATGGGCTCGCCCGAGGCCTTTTCCTCCTTGGGTTCGCCGAGCGACATGACGGCGTTGAGGATGATCGCGCCGAAGGTTGCGGTACCGATGCCGCCGAGGCTGAAGAAGCCGAGGTTGAGGGTAAAGTCGCCGCCGCCGAGAATCAGCGTGACGGCAGCCACGATCAGGTTGCGGCTGTTGCCGAAGTCGACTTTGTTGACGACCCAGACGCGAGCGCCGGCCACGGCGATGAGGCCGAAGACCACGATCGAGGTGCCGCCGAGGACGGGCTGCGGAATCGTCTGGATCACAGCGCCGAACTTCGGGGAGAAGCCGAGGATGATCGCGAAGATCGCGGCGACCGGGAAGAGCAGCGTGGAGTAGACGCGCGTGGCGGCCATCACGCCGATGTTTTCACCGTAGGTCGTCACGCCCGTGCCGCCGAAGGAGCCCGAAAGCATCGTCGCGATGCCGTCGCCAAGGAACGCACGGCCCATGTACGGGTCAAGGTTGCGGCCCGTCATGGCGGTCACGGCCTTCACGTGGCCGAGGTTCTCGGCAACGAGAATGATCACGACCGGAACGATGAGCGCGATGGCGTGCATCTCGAAGACCGGCGTGTGAATCGTCGGAACGCCGAACCAGGCGGCGTTGGAGATGATCGAGAAGTCGATCGGCTTGCCCATGCCGAAGCCGTTGGCGAGCACCGCGTAGATGAAGTACGCGATCACAAGGCCGATGAGGATGAGGAGCTTCTGGATGAAGCCGCGCGTCCACACGGCAACGCCGCCCACGCACATGAAGGTGACGACGGCCATCCAGGCGTCGAAGTCCGTCGGACCCACCGAACGGCAGGCCGTCGGGGCGAGGTTGAGGCCGATCACGGCGACGACCGCCCCCGTCACGACGGGAGGCATCAGCTTTTCAATCCACTTAACGCCCGTAAGCATCACGATGAGGCCCACGACACAGTAGACGAGACCGCAGACCACGATGCCGCCCAGCGCAACGGGAATGTTGCCGTTGAGGCCCGAGCCTGCAACGTAGCCCGTCGCTGCGATCACCACGCCGATGAACGCAAAGGATGAACCCAGATAGCTCGGCACCCTGCCGCCCACGATGGCGAAAAAAATGAGCGTGCCGATGCCGCTCATCAAAACCGCCATGTTGGGGTCAAAGCCCATGAGAATCGGGGCGAGAATGGTGGAGCCGAACATGGCCACCACGTGCTGAACGCCCATCGCCACCGTCTGGCCGGTGGGAAGACGCTCGTCAGGGGCCACCACGCCCTTTTCCTTGAGCTTCCACTGCGGGAAATAACCCATTTTTCCTTACTCCTCAAACACGTTGAATCTACACGCACAGGCGCCTCGTCCTTCGGCTTTCCGGACGAAACGCCTCGCGCTCAAAGAGTCGTAAGGGTTCCTCCTAAGGACGAATCGTCTGTGCAAACTTTCGTATTATAAGCACACATTTCGAAAAATAAACATAAGGTGTTTTGACTAGACGGGCGGACGCCGCTCCGGAGCGAAGCCTGCGTGCGCAAAAAAGGGACGGCATCCATTTCGGACGGCGTCCCCTTTTGTCTCTCTGGTGCCTGAGCGTCAGAGCGTCTTCATGGCGTCTTCGACGGCCGCGACGAGGTTCGGGCTGGCGGTGAAGCAGACCTTGTTGCGTTCCGGAATCACGACGGACTTGCCGGTCTTGAATTCACGACCGACGCGAGCGGCGGTAGTCTTCAATTCCCAGCGGCCGAAGTTCCAGAACGTGACGCGTTCGCCGCGGGCCATGGCCTCGACGATCTCTTCATGCACGGCATCAACGATGCCCTCTACGAGGGAGGGCGAGAGCACGAGGCGTTCTGCGACAGCCTGCGCGATTTCCTTCTTGTTCATTGCGGTAGTCCTTCTCTTTATTCTTGGGGACGGGCTGCCCGTCCGGGCACCCTCTTTCGGCGACGCTTTCCGTTCCGGTCCTGTGGAACGTCTGTGTTGTGGTCCGCCTGTCACGTTAAGGTGACATCCCAATTGTACCTGCGGGGAAATATGCTTGGGGGTGTCACCCAGACGAATTGTAATGTTTTCCAAAACGACTCGCCTGCAAATGCTTCTCGTCTGGACCTCCATTCCTGAACGGCCCGTCAGTCCCAGGAAATCCCCTGCATTTCACATGATTCCCGGCGGTGCGGCCTCAAATCGGTTTCGATTTAACATTGCTGACGTTCACAGGAGGCTGATCATTTTGAAAATGCGCGTGGCACAGGCATTTGTAGTGTTTGCTGAGCAACAGTACCCGAAAGGTACCTTAGTCCGCGAGCTTTAAAATGCCTCGAATTCCGTCCGAGAGAGGGTTCTCCGAAATTCCATGCGCCGCGTCATGATTTTTTACAAACAGCCTGTGGTATTTTCCCTCAACTGCAGCCGTTTGAAGGCCGAGAACCCCTGCGCACCCTCTTCTCCCCTCTCCTGAGGGCGGATTGAGGTCGCCTCACTCCGTAGTTCTACCGAGTGTTTTCCGCCTATGCGAAAGGGCCTGCCGACGGCGGTTGCCGCGGGCAGGCCCCTCTCAATGCGGATGTACCGGATGCAGGATCAGCGGATTATTCCTTCCCGGTCCAGCAGTACGTGCAGAGCTTCTCGGGGTCAAGGCCGATGGCTTCGATGAGGCCTTCGACGGACTGGAAGCCGAGCGAGTCGAAGCCCATCTTGTCGCAGATGGACTTGAGCATGCACTGGCCGCGCTCGGTCTTGGCGTCGGCGTACTCGGCGAGGTGCTTGTGACCCTCGTCGCCTTCAAGCTCCTGAATGACGCGACGGGCGAGGAGCTCCATGTCGGAGTTGCCGCGGGAGAAGTTCAGGTACTTGCAGCTGTACATGATCGGCGGGCAGGCGGAGCGCATGTGCACTTCCTTCGCGCCGGACTTGTAGAGGAAGTCGACCGTTTCACGAAGCTGCGTACCGCGCACGATGGAGTCGTCGATGAGAAGAAGCTTCTTGTCCTTGATGAGTTCGGGGACCGGAATCTGCTTCATCTTGGCGACCTGATTGCGGATCTGCTGGTTTGCGGGCATGAAGGAGCGGGACCAGGTCGGCGTGTACTTGATGAAGGGACGCGCGAACTTCTTGCCGCTTTCATTGGCGTAGCCGATGCCGTGCGGAAGGCCGGAGTCGGGAACACCCGCCACGTAGTCGACGTCGGGAGCCGTGCCGTCGGCCATGGCGTTGCGGGCCATGATCTCGCCGTTGCGGTAGCGCATCACCTCGACGTTCTTGCCTTCGTAGTTGGAGTTCGGATAACCGTAGTACGTCCAGAGGAAGGCGCACAGACGCATCTTCTCGGCAGCGGGCGAGAGAACCTCGATGCCCTCGGGCGTGATCTTGACGATTTCCTGAGGTCCGAGCTCATAGTGGTCCTCGTAGCCGAGCTTGTGGTAGACGAAGCTCTCGAACGAGACGCAGTAGCCGTTTTCATCCTTGCCGATGAGAACGGGCAGACGACCGAGCTTGTCGCGGGCGACGATGATGCCGTCGGGCTGCAGGAGCATGATCGTTTCGGAGCCCTGAATAATGTCCTGGGCGTAGCGAATGCCCTCGACGATAGACTGCTTGCGGTTGATGAGCGCGCCGACGAGTTCGGTGGAGTTCACCTTGCCCGAGCCCATCGCGAGGAACTGGGAATTGTTGTTGCTGAAGTAGCGCTCGATCAGGTCGTCGGCATTGTTGATGATGCCGACCGTCGTGATCGCAAAGAGGCCGAGATGGGACCTAAGGAGCAGAGGCTGCGGATCGTCGTCCGAAATGCAGCCGATGCCGCAGTTGCCCTTCATGTCCGCAATGTCCGGCTCGAAGCGGGTGCGGAACGGCGTGTTCGTGATGTTGTGGATCTGACGCTGGAAGCCCTTCTCAGGGTGGTAGATCGTCATGCCGCCGAACTTGGTGCCGAGGTGGGAGTGGTAGTCGACGCCGAAGAAGGTGTCGAGAACAATGTCGCGCTTGGATACTGCGCCAAAAAAGCCGCCCATTTTTGCTGTGCTCTTGTATTGAAGTTGAAGATCTGAGTCGCGGACGCTTGGCGTCGTGAGATTCGCCTGAACAGGGTCATCCGCAAATGTTGGCGTGATTATCGCAAACAAACAGCCGTTTGTGGGGGCCTCGGACGCTTTAGAACGGCAAATCTGTCCTTGGGTCAATGTCCTCATCGCCTGCTCTAGGGGGGTTCCCTAGGATGCCAGGAAAAATGCCCTCGGCTTAGTCCTGCGCGGGCGTTTGCACAATGATCTGTATCCGGAAGGCTCATCCGCCGAGCATGCGGGAGTCTTCTCAAATCCATCGCCACATTCGGGAGTTGTCATGACCAGGCTTGCCATACTCTTCGCCCTCTCCTCCGCGCTTCTGCTCGCAGGCTGTGCCGGTACTCCCTCTTCCATCCTGCAAGTCGTCAAAAGATCACTCAAGGAAGCACTTCAAAAGCCCTCTTTAATTTTGCGCCCTGAGAACTCTTGTCTATTACACAAGATAAATTGCTGTGCAAACGATTGTTCAGGGTACTTTTGAAGAGCTTTCTCAAAGCCCAGAAACGAAGCAGACACTTCTCTTAAAGGCCCTGTTTAATCGGGGCTGTTTTCGCTAGCAGCAAGCGTGGCCTTTCTTGAGGAGGTGAAATGATTTTCGGCAGTCTGCGAGTTAGTAACCCATGAAGACTATGTCAACAAGGTCCATTTAGTATTCGAGCAATGATGCTCAGACAGGGGATCGATACTCGAGGGCTCATTTTAGAAACGCGAAGGGATCGCACATCCGGCACCGAGCAACTACTGTCCCCCATAACATTTTAGGGCGTACAACCGTGATTGTACGCCCTAGTTTAATTCCCCGCTTTCATGCGCAGGGGAGTGGCATTAAAGTGCTACACACCTCTTAGAACGCGTAGCTCCAGGTCACGGTGCCGGTTACGCCCTGATAATCCCCGACGTATCCTTTGAGACCAAGATCAAGCGCCATCGGATCAGTTGGCTTCGAGCGCATTGTAATCCCCAGATCCACGATGCCCGAATCGCCTTCGAGCGTAGGAATATCCAGAGCAACGAGATCGGTCTTCGTGAAAACGGTCGACTCGGCATCGCCGTCGGCTACATGTTCATATGCCAGGCCGAAACGCCAACTAATGTTTTCGGGCGTCGTGCCGCGAAGCATGGCACCAACCTGCATCGTGTGGGTCTTTGTATCCTCCGATTTCAATCTTTCGTGATCAGTCGTGCCGAGCGAAACCGTATCGCCTTCGAGGTACGTGAAGATGTAGCGACCGTAAACGTCAAGAGACACCTTATCGGCAAGGTCGAACACGTATCCCAGACCAATGTGTGCGGAGCCATAGAGGCTGTTGGCATCATACTTGGCAGACTCTTCAGTGTACTTCCCGGAGAATTCCGTCGAGGCGGTACCGAAGCGGAGCGAGCCGTCAACGTAGACAGGAAGGTTGAAGTGATAGCGCGAAGCCAGACCGACGCCATAGTAATCATGGTTGCCTTCGGCTGAAGCGTCATGAGTACTGCTTTCGGAGTTGCCGAAACCAGCTTCAACATAACCCGCGACCATCCACTCGGGCGTGACGCGCGTGACAAGCCCCGTAACGAGGGACATGCAGTCGACATCAACGCGCGAGCCGGTGTCATAGCGTGTTTTGCCGCCGCCGAGCGTACCAAACACAGCAGACTGATCGACTAACGAAGCGGAGTCCATCGCGTTCAAGCCTTCGTTGGCGATAAACGAAGCCCCCTGGTTGATGACGGCAACACTTCCGAGAATCGAATCAGACAGGGTACGGGAGTTGTCGTTTGGGGTGACGTCCGGAATAATGTCGGAGCCGCCGTCATCACCATTGCCGCCTTCATCCTTTACGAAATCTCCCGTCGACAGCGTGTCTTTATCGAAGTCCTTCGTGAATTCCCACGTTGTGTCCGTAAAGAGCGTCCCCTCGGTCTTGAAAATGGTACCGGCGTCGACATGGATCGTGCCGCCGGCGGTGTGAATGAGCTTGTAGCTTTCGTTAGCTTTGAGGCCGTCAAGATTTTTGATCGTGACGTCAATGTGTGAGAGATCCAAATCGCCTTGATCTAACGTCAGAATGGGCGCACCGCTAGTAGCGTTGTTTTCCGTCCCGACAGTGAGCTGCAGCGTGTCGTATTGACCGAAGAACTGACCGACGGAATGGACGCCTTGGGCACGAAGGCCGTTGTTATGGACGTTGGCCGAGTTGGAATCGACGAAAGACAGTGTCCCGGCTACGGTGGACGTTCCGATCAAATTGACGAAATTGCCGGTGATTTCGCTGGTGCTCGATTTCGAATGATCCCGAATCAGATAGACATCTCCGGTCAGTGTACTGTTTTCGAGCGTGATGACGGTGTTCTCAATCTTGTCGATTTGAGTGTCCACGCCATCGTCAGTGAAAGAAGTAAAAATACCGTAAGCGGTTTCGCTCTGGGCATTCGTTAGATTTAGTGTGTTGTTGGTATAGGTGAACTTACCGTTGGATTGGGTCTGATTCAGATAGACGACGCCGACATGCGCATCGTCAATGGTAACAGTGTTTCCAGTGAAGGTGGTATTCACATCCTGAGCCGCGTTCAGGTTGGGGTTGAACAGGATCCCGTGCAAGCTGGAAATCATTTTGGTGTCTGAATTATCACCATGAATGATGACCGCATTGTTGTCATACTTACCCTTGGCAGTGGTAATCACGCCGTAAGCCAGTCCAACAGTGCCGCCGTAGATTTCGAGTGTGTTATGCGAGGTTTCGCCCGACAGTACCATGTGCGATTCGGTCCTTTTGAGGACTCCGTAAAGCTGTGTCACTTCACCGCTCGTCATGATCGTGCGATTGTTGCGAATGTCCGAGGTGATGATCTTGGACGAGACGTCATCAGCCCCAAGCGTGGCCTGGGTAGAGCTGTTTCCCGACATCTGGAAACCGTTGTTGACGTGGGCTACGCCGACGAAGTATTCGGCTTTGCCGCCCGACATGACTGCATGGTTGTTCATAGCCTTGGCATTGATTTCTTCGACATACACGCCCCAGGCTTCCTGGGTTTGACCTTCGGAGATCTCAAGGACATTGTCAAATACGCTGATGGCGTTGTCGACAGTATCTTCTCCGAGATACGCCCCCATCACACGTTTGACGTTGACATTGCTTCCGGCGATGAGGAGCTTGTTCTCCTGTACTTGAGAGTCGTAGGTACCACTACTGGTTCGCCAAGCGCCGATGACGTCAACAGCGCGCATTTGTGAGTTCGTCAATTTGAATTCGAGCCCACAGTGGTTTGACGAAGTGGTTGTACCAAACCAGCCTCGATCAACCTGTGTCGGATTGGTCGCTGCATCCTCATTGAAGGAGATTTCGACGGCGTTTGAAAAGTCGGGCGAATAATCCGTAACGGTCGAGTTTGCCATCTGAGCAAACGAAAGCAGCGCAGCCGCTACGGCGGTCGGGAGAGAGGCCTTTAGGAGATAGGGCGAGTATTGATTGTGCATGTGAATCTCGTATGGGTGTTGGGTGGGTGTTATGAGGTATCGACAAGATGAACGCCCGAGCATCTGGACCGGAGCGTCATGGAACGGCGGAGATGTCGATGGCCCCTGGATTTGCATTCACGTGGCCGTTCTCGGCGTGTATTGGTGCAACCGTAAATGCCGTCATCGCAATCGGAAGCGGCCCTCCTATTGGAGATGCCGCTTCCGTTTTGTGCTCTGAACGATTACGGATTAGTTGTGCGCGTCTTGACAGCCTTCTTTTTCTTGTCAAGACCGAGCAACTTTTTCATCTGCTCGATTTCAGCTCGCAGGGCTTCAAGGTCTTCCTGAGAACGGGCAACCTTCTTCGCCATGTTTTCTTCACGAGAACGGGAGCTTTCGAGCTGCGCTTCGAGTGCCAGGTTCTGGTTGGACAACGCCACAACCTTGGCGGACAATTGCGAAGTCGTCGGAGAGCCGTATGTCGAAGGTGCGCCGAAGCGGTAGGAAACGCCGGCATTGAACATGCGGTCGCCTTCCGTAGCGGTGGACGCGCCGAGATTCATCATGAAGTTTTCAGTCGGCTTGTAGAAGATGCCGACGGATACGGCCTGTTCGCCGCCGTAACTGCCGACGCCGGCAGCGGCAGACCAGTGATGCTCTTCATCAAGGCCCAACGGATGCAAAGCAGCAATCGCGGCAGAGTTTGCAGCTGAACGATTGATTTCGTCATGCAGATTGCTGGCGACTTCGTTGATCGTCCGCGAGTTTTCTTGGATGGCCTGTTGGGTTTCATAAAGTTGACCGCCCGTCACGGCATCCGAACTGCCTTCGGCAATGATGCCGTCTGCAACATTCACGATCTTGCGTTTATTGCTCGAAGAACCAACAGAAACAGCATTGTCGACGCCCTCGGAGCCGGCACCGAGAATGACGGCGTTCTTCGCACCTGTCTTCACGCCACTACCGAGCACGAACGTATCCTTGGCACCTTCTTCAAGCTTGTTGCCAGTGCCAACTACAAAGCTGCCGTCAGCACCCGAAGCAATGGAATTCATGGTGCCGAAGGCGCCGGACTTGTTCCCCGCGACAGTGTTGTTGTAGCCGACAGCCGTGCCATATTCCCCTGTGACGGTACTGTTCTTGCCAAGGGCGATGGTGTCGCCATGCAGGTAGTCGTAAACACCTTCGGAGGTCACCGGATTCTTGTTGTCGGCTTCAACCTTGTCGGTTGTTGTCAGATCGGAACCCTGATCAGGGTGTTCGACCTTGCTGTTGATCCAGTCAATAAAGCCCTGACCGCCAAGGTCATCGCGAAGCTGTTGCTTCAAGTTATCCAAGGCCGTCTGAAGGTTGCTGTTGCCGCTGTTGATGCCGTCAATCTGGTCTTGAATGCCGCCGATGGCCGTCTGATGTTCACCGAGCGTCTTGTCGATGAGTCCCAGGTTCTGACCGAGCGAGTTGTTGGGATCAATGAAGGTGAAGCCGCCGGCACGAGAAGTGACAACTGGTGTCGCCCAGTTGTAGATCTGTTCGCCCGTCACAAATCCCTTGGAACCGGCGCCAATGCCTTGGGCGCCGCTGCCGAGCGCGGCGCGCCACGAGTCGAGATTGGCGCCTTCAATATTGGAAGCGTCCAACGCTGCAAATTGTCCGTTCAGGATCGAGTCGTCGGACGTCAAAACGGACTTGAGCGTTTCAGACGTCACCAATCGATTGTCGTCCGTCAGGGTTTTGTCAGTACCGGTCGTCGACAGGTTGATCTTGAACTTTCCTTCATTGTCGTTGGCATGCGTCACAGAGACAAAGTCGCCGTCAGCAAATTCAATGGCCCCGCGAACAGCCGTCAGACCGTTGCCCGTGATCGACGTGACGTTGGAGAGATCCATCGCGGCCACCTTCAACGTGCCGTTAGCGTCCACCACAACTGAGAGGTTTCGATCAAGATTCTTGAGATTGTCCTTTGTGGAGGCATCAGCCTTTACGAATGCACCGTCGGTGTCGACGCGGGTTTCAGCAAAGACCTCTTGCCCCGTCACGAAGTGCAAATTGGCTTGAGAAATGGCTTGCGTGCCTGCCTTCGTTCCGAGCTTGGTGAGCCACTGGCCGCCGTCAACATCAATGTTGTCGCCGGTCACGGTGGCGTAGGTTTGGCCGATCGTTCCGTCATGAGCTTCGAGAACAGCTTCAAGAGTTGTCGAGGTGACAAGCTTGTTGCCAGTCGTCGGCAACGTCTTATCAGTTCCCGTGGAATCAACACCGAACTTCGCAGTACCCGTATCGCTGTCGTACTCGACAACCGTGAAATCTCCGTTCTGGAACGTGATCGCCTGACGGCTCAAGCCGGTAATCACATTCGAACCGGCCTTGGACAAGTTGGAAAGGTCAAGGTCGGCCACTTTCAGAGTGCCGCTCACATCCACAACCTTGGCCAGGTTGTCATCGAGCTTGAGCAAATTGGAAGCCGTCGATTCTGTGGTCTTGATGAACTGGCCATCCTTCGTTCCGCGCACTTCGCTGTGGAGTGCGTCGCCGGTGACGAAACCCTTGACGCCAGCGGCCACTTCACCCTTGAGCTTGGTCTGCCAGGCCTCGACGTTTTCGGCCTTCAGATTGTTGGCGTCGAGAGCGGCATATGTGCCGGCGAGGCCGTCAATGATGTCGCTTTCATTGGAGGCGAGCACGGACTTCAGCGTATCCGACGTAACCAGACGATTGGTTTCGTTGAGAGCCTTGTCGGTGCCGGTCGTCGTCAGATCAACCTTGAATTTGCCGTTGTTGTCCTTGGCATGCGTCACGGTGACGAAATCACCGGCATCAAAAACGACGGCATTCTGAACGACAGTGAGGCCGGAACCGGTGATCGCCGTCACGTTCGAAAGGTCGTTCCTCGCCAGATCCTTGACAGCATTGTGAACCGTACCGCCGGTGACCAGCGCATCATTGCCAGCCGTCACGGCACCGTCCGCCTTTACGTCAACGGCATACGTCCACTTATCATTTTCAAGCACAGCCTCACCAACGGTTACATGCTTGCCGTCCTTGAAGGCCAACACACTGGTGAGGTTGTCCTTGCCGATCTTCGAGCTGAGCCCATTGTCGAGCGCCGCAAGATTGGCCGCAACCGAATTGGTTCCCTTGACATAGTTGCCGTCATTCGTCACGTGCGTGGCATCATATACGTCCTTGCCCGTCACGAAGTGGTTGTTGGCATCAGAAACGGCTGCCGTACCGGCCTGCGTTCCGAGCTTCGAGAGCCACTTGCTATTGCTGCCGTCGACATCAATGTTCGCGCCGTCCGTTGTCACGTAGCCCTGACCAGTCGTGAAGTCCTTCACGTAGTCATAGACAGCGCCACCGGTCACAAGCCCCTTGTCGTCCGCTGCGATCTTGCCTTCCGCCTTGATGCCAAGCGTATAAGTCTTAGAGTGATCCGTTCCGGCACTTGCACTGAGCGTGAGGGGGCCATCTGCGGCCACCTTGACGGCTTCCATGGCCTGATCGCGAACCGCGTTGCGATAGGTGGTGTTAACGGGCGACGTGAAGTTGAAGGCGTTCCCGATATTCGTGTCGATGGCAGCCTTAACCGTGGTGCCCGTGACCAGACGGGCATCCTTGTCGCCGCCCACCGTACCGTCATCGAGGACGCTCACCGTGTAGGACATCGCACCGTCATTGCCCTCGGAGCCGTTGACCACGACGTTGTTGCCCCTTCCGACCACTTTGACGGACTTCTTGACAATCGTCGAGACGTCATTCGTGTCGACCTTGCCTTTAAGCGCTTCCGTGTTGGTGTAAATCCGGTCATCAAGCACGGACAAGTTCTGAGAAGCAGAATTAGCTTGTTTTACATAGTGCCCGTCCTGACCAAGGCGTGTTTCGGTAAATACGGCACCGCCCGTCATCAAACCGGCATTGCCCTGCTCAACAGCACCATTACCCGCAACATTCACGGAGTATGTTGTTTTGTCGCCGTTCTTGATCGTCGTCACCGTGGTGTTTTGACCATCTGCAACGGCCACGTAGTCGCCCATGTTGTCAATCTTGGCAAATTTTTCGTCGGCGATGTAATCGTGCACCGTCTTGCCGGTCACGAGACCTTCGTTCGCGACTGCAACAGCGCCAGTCTTAATGTCAAGCTTGTAACTCGTCGTGTGATTGGCTTCGTCCCTTTCTGCCGTCACATCCAGAAGAGTGGAGTTGGCTGAATTCACCGCTACGGCTTTACGAGCTTCATCGCGTACAGCATGCGCATTGTGTGTATTGGTCGTGAACTCAAAGGCCGCATTGATGTCGTTGGTAATGGCCGTCTTGACGGCACCGCCCGTAACAAGCCCCGCATTACCGTCCGCAACCTGACCGTCGGCGACGACGTTGACCTTGTATTCAACACCGCCGTCTGCCGTCTCGCCGGACGTTACCTGCGTGTGTGATCCGTTAGTCACCTTGACAAGGTCCTTTACTTCGGACTTGTTGACCTTGTCACCAACGGCATCGGCGACAGATCCGAGACCCTTGTCGAGTGCCTGCAAATTGGCAGCGGCGGAGTTTTCGCTCAGGATGTAATTGCCTTTTGCGCCCACACGCGTCTCAGCGGCAACCTGAGCGCCGCTCACGAAATGAGTGTTGCCGGAAGAAACGGCGGATGCATTGACGGAACCGAGCTTCGTCAGCCATTGACCGTTGTCAGGATCAATGTTGCTTCCGTCAATGGCGGCAAGATGCTGGTTGGCATAGTCGAAAACGGTCTGGCCGGTCACGAGTCCCGCGCCGGCAGTACCATCCGCAATCGAACCCTTCACGAGTTGAAGGGAGTAGTGACCCGCAGTATCACCATAACCAGCGGAAACTTGGAGAAGAGAATCGTTTGACGCAACAGTGACTGCTTTGCGAGCTTGGTTCTGTACCTTGTTCGCGTTGGTTGTGTTGCGTTCAAAGTCAAAGGCATCCTTGAGTTCATTTTTAGAAGCTTTCGTTTGAACAACGGTTTCAATGGCTTTGTCGAGGTTATACAAATTCTGAGCTACTGTAGTGGTTCCGCCTGTGATGTATTTGCCTACTACAACTCTAGTCTCTTCGGCGATTTGTTCACCGGTGACAAAGTGTTTATTGCCTTTCGCAATTGGATTGGCTGAAGTACTGCCAAGTGCAGTCAACCACTTGCCGTTATCGACATTAATGTTTGAACCATCGAGTTTGGCAAAGCCAGAAGTTTCACTTTTGAGCTGACCAACCGTAGCGGCATCATGGTCATTGACGCCATTCGCAACATTGACGATGCGGCGATTGAAGCCAGTGTCGGACGAGGAACTGCCGACAGAAACAACGCCGTTCGTGTCGGTTTCGAGGATGTCGGACTGCAGAACGGCACTATCGGCACCCAATGCCACCGCATTCGTAACGCCTTCCTTGATTTGAGTATTGGTACCGATGGCAAGCGAAAGCGAGCCGGAAGCTATGGCATTCTCTCCAATTGCAAGAGAGTGTGCACCCTGAGCTTTAGCGGATGTTTGAGGTTCAGCGATGTCATGGGTAGCATTGACACTCAAATATTCAGTGCTTCCACCCAATTCCTTCTTTAGTTCCCAAATCTGACGTCCGTTAATGGCATCAGTACTGTCTGCGGAAATATCGCCATCTGAGAGATTTGATAATTTGCGAGTAAGAGTTATTTCTTTGTTTGTGTTAGACGTAGATGGCTTGACTAGGATCTCTGGATCAAGAATATTTGTTAATTCAGAAAGTAAAGGACTGTTTTTAAAATCATCAACATCCACAGAAGGTCCATACATCCAACCTGATCGTTTTTCTCCGCTCAGAATAAATTTTCCATTGCTATTCTTTGTGAGTTCTCTAAATACGACATAGCCACCGTTTGAGTGAGCTTGTTCATAACGATCAAATAATAGAATGCGTTCGCCTTCGTGGCTGTTAAAAACTTCATGAAGGTATTTTGCGCCATTCAAGATTTGGCTATCAGGTTCGTACGGGGTCAAGAGAACATTCCCGTTGCCATCAACGTGAAATCGGTTATTTAAGCCCTCTTGAGTCGTAAGGTCTGTATTCCAATTGGGCAAATTTTTGATGTTTACAGTCTTATTGCTATCAAAGAAAGTAATTTGCCCGTTGGAGAAAGATCCGATCACTCTTGCATTACTGGCGTTCTGATAGTCTTCGGCAAAGGAACCGGCGCTCAAGGTCAAGAGGGCAGATACTATAATCGCAGAACTTATTTGTTTCTTAAAACCTTTGCTTGCATATGATTTCGCTTCGCTAGTAACAACAAAACAACCTGTGTTACTGTTGAAAAAATGATTTAAATATTTTATTCATGATAAGGTAACCGATGGGCTTGATGAATGTTTAAGTAAAACTAAAATATATGGTGAGAATAATATTTCTCATTTTGTTTTAATTTTATTTTTGAAATTTTCTTTCAGACCATATGACCAGAAATACAAATCCAATAAACGCATTGGAGGATATGACGCCTGTATTTGTTTTATTTGCCCGTTCTGCTCCTTCACCGAGACTTCAATCACGCCGTCGAGTCTTGTTTTGAGATAGCTCTGGACATTGGGGTCTTGCACCACATTGAGAAGTGCCGAGAGAGAAGCGGTATCAAGCTTGTCGGAGAGGCGGCAGCTTTCAGGGGCCTGAGGGTTAAAGGCTTGGATCGCGGACTTGAAGCAAGTGTCAAATGCCGGTAGTACGCCCATAACACCCATCAGGATTTTTGAGACAAGCGTGACGCTTGGCGGGCTTGGCCGGGGATAACCGGAATGAGACAGGAACGCCTGATAGCCTTCGGACACGGCCAGAATCAGGTCGTTGAGTTGATTGACGCTGAGAATCCCGTTGGAGACATACGGGTTGATGTGGGCGTTTCGGGCCTTTTCGAAGAGTGAGTGAAGAATGGCCGAAAAAAGACGACGGTTATGCGTGCGCAGAACCGCATTTCGGTACATGCCGAAGGACGCGAGATACGAAGAAAGCTGTAACGCGCCTAGCTCAAGACTTGTTGAAGAGGGGATGCCATCAAGAAACTGCTGATGGTTCTGATGGAAAAAGCCGTAGCAGAGATCCCACGAGAGAGGGCGGCTGTCTTCTGGGCGACAGCCGGCGAAGAGACGTTGCTTGAATTCCGCATCATCAAGACGAAGCAGATCAAGGGCTTGAACTAAAGGTGAGGTCGGCTCATCGCTGGGAACTATTGGCCTGGGGGGGGGTATTAAAATCATATCAACTTCTCGATAGCCGATGCAACAATATCATGGTTGCGTTTCGCGTTAACTGTTCGTGTTAATAACAGGCGGCTTCTTGTAAGAAAGTTTTCCAATTATATCAAAGGGACATTTGTACACTTTGCGGAAGATCAAGTGTTAGCGGTGAGCGATTCTGAGATTCAATTCCACAAAAGAGACGCAATCACCCGTCGCTCGTTGGTGGGTAACACCGAAGCGGGGGTGGCCCACGAGGAGTAAAACAACGCGTGCGTCGGCGCAGGCGGCGCGGCGTTCGGAGGACGCGTATCGCCTACTTGTTTCGGGCTGCGTTAAATGCTTGTTGCGAGTACACGTGCGCAAAAACTCTTCTTTTTCTTTCAGTCAGCTAGCGAGCCCCCCCCAACGCCGGCCTTCCCGCTCATGGAACACATCAGTGAGCCACTCAACCGGATTCTCGACTATGAAACCATGGGAGCCTTTTGTGGGGCTCTGCAGAACCACTTGCCAGTGGTTGCTCAAAGCGGGAGCCAGACTCAGACCTCGTCGCAGGCCATGAGCTTGAGCGCCTGACGGCGTGCGGAACCTCGCTCTCGCCGTCAGTACGTTTCTGCCGAATCAGACGGACTTAAGTCGCCTTCACGATCGGCCAAACCAGCATGATGAAAGCTCCGGCGCCCTTCGACGCCAGAGCTTTTTCATAAGGCCTTGAAAACCTCAATCCATGGAGCGACCGGCTTGTGCTGGCTGTGTAAGGATCTTGCACAAGCACGGTGTTTTGCTCAATCAGAAGGCGTGGCGGATGCCGACAGTCTCGGAAAATTGGGCCGGTCAGCCGTTGGTTGATATTGAGACCGTTGTGAATCTAATCAGCAACACGACGACGCGAACCGGACTGAAGGTTAGATGTGACATTGACAACTATGAATATCTGAAGGGAACACAGATCACCGACGGAGAATTGGTCAGATCGCACTTGATCCTATTCTGGAGTTTGGTACTGGAACTCCATCATTCGTGGTTTCAAGCATGTCGAAGACTCACAAGTTATTTCCTAACCATTCCTTATGCGTAAACTTTACCCCTCGAGCAATATCTGGGCGATCCACCTCTCCGCGTCGTCAACGCCGAACCACGGAATTCTTCTGTTGAGGTCCGCGTAGACAGAGGCCGGCATCGGCACCGCAACGGTGTTGTGCGCCGTCATGCTCCAGGCCACGGGAACTCTGGTGCCGTCGACAGACGGAACCCGGCAATACCACGATCCTGGCACTACGGACGTCGTGAGCCAGGCATCGTCTATCGCCATGATCTGCATGACTGCCTCAACGCTGAGCTCGTAATGAAGTTCGCCGTCAATCTCTTCGATTTCCGTATTGACCCTCACGGTCTTTACGGTCCCGTTCACGATGCTGATGATTCCCAACGATGGAGACCAATGGGTCAAACCCAAATCTTCCGCCAAAGCGCCGTTCACGGTCAGGACCAGATGGGGCTCCGGCTCGAGCTCCAGACGCATCGTTACGGGCTCGGCTGAAGAATTGAGCAGCACCCGCTCCTTTTCGCTCAGACGTGCAACGCTCGGCAACTTGATGTCATGCCTCATGTCGCTGGCAGAGAACCGGTCCCAGACCTTCGTGACTTTTTCTCTGCCACCCTTCTTCACTCTGATGCGCCATCCACGCGGACTCTCCTCGGACCCGGGCTCGATGATCGCGCAGCGGCCGCCCGCGAGCGCCACACTGTGCCCGATGATGAGGGACGGAAGGTCCCATTCAGCCTGCTCAGAGTCACCAGTTCTCCCCTTGAGGAGGTGCTCGTTGATGAAGGCGATCGAGTCGGGATTGGCCTTTGCAAGGCCTTCGCAGAGCATCTCATAGCCTTCCGAATCCGTCTCCTTGAGGAACGCAGCGGCAATCCTCACCATCTTCGAGCAAAGGACGACAGGTTCACTGCCCTTGTCGGACGAGGCCGCACATTCCTTGTTGAAATCCTGCATTCACGAACTCCTTGATGAAACTCTACTCCCTGCAGCAGTGGACAGTTGCTGACTTGAGGAAAGCTGCCGCCGATTGATTCCATCCTCGTCAGACATTATCTTCCGAGACACTCCCTCTCTTTCTTCCCGCTTCCTGATGAGTTCATTATGAGGACCTCGTGCGTCAACATCTGTCGCACGGAAAATCCCGCAGGCCGCCTTCTTTCGCCGTCGTCTCGGGTGCCCTCCATATCCCCGACAACAAGACGGGAGTTTGAAGTCTGGTGACGGCTTCGCAGGACAAAAGCCGTCTCTAGCAGACATCTCTCCATGGCTGATCGTGTCGACCTGACTGTTGCTCCCCTTTTTAGAACGTCGTTCTCGCTCAGCGGAACGGTTGGACTCTCTGTGTTGAGATGGGCATTGAGGTCAGGACACGGTGAAGGCCCCTACGTCAAGCAATAGGGCCGGGCCTCGCAGCGACTGATCAGAATAAAACAACGGCCTGCAGCTCCGAAGAACTGCAGGCCGTTTTCAGTCATCCGCAGGTGATGTCACCTGCTTCAAAACCCGAAGGCTTAGAAGTTGAAGCGGACGTTGGCGAAGATGCCGTGCGTGTTGATGTCGCTGCCCCAGGAACCGGAGTAGGAGACACCAACCGTGGCGTGCTTCGCGACCTGACCGACGATGCCGAGACCGAGGTTGGCCTGATCCTTGAGTTCAGAACCTTCGATCGCGGCGAACTTGCCGCCCTCGCCCATCTGGACGTTCACGAGACCTTCGGTGTCACCGAAGTAGTGAGACCAGCCGAGATCGGCCGTCAGAGCGACCGGCATGTTGCCCATGGCGAACGGAACAGCGGTACGAACACCGAGCGTGGCGATCTGGATGTCGTCCTTGATCTCGTCGGTCTTGAAGCTGTGGCCGATGGCGTTGTCAACCACGGCATCCGTTTCGACACGGGCCCAGGTGAAGCCGACGTACGGGGAGACCTTCGCAACGCTCAGGTCGAAGTTGTACGCACCTTCAACGAAGCCCTGAAGGACAGAGGCGTTTTCGCTGTGCTGGTTGACATTGGTGTTCATGACGCGAACCGTGTCACGATCTTCGTCGGTGTAAGCCACGCCGTAGGTCATCGTCACGTTGCCGATGTCCGTCAGACCGTAGACGCCGAAGTGCTTGTCTTCACCGTCGATCTTGTTGAGGCCGGACTTGTAGTCCGTCGTACCGTAGCCGAAGAAGGCACCGAACTTGGTGTTGTCGAGGACAAGGGCTTCGGCACCGAGGAAGCCGGTGCGGAAGTCGACGTCCATCGTGTTCTTCGTGCCTTCAGCTTCTCCCCAGTGACCGATGCCGGCAGCCCAGATGCGGGCGCGACCGTTGTCAACTTCAGCGGAGCGACCTTCACCCATGCCGCGAGCCTGATCCATGACCGTGCGGGACACGGCGGTGGCGTTCACGACGAGAGCATTGCGGGCCGTGGCGTAGAAGTCATCGTCAAGTGCGCGGTACGTGTCACGGATTTCATTTTCCGTCTTGGCGGACAGGATTTCACCCGTGAGCTTGTTGCCGGAAGCTTCGATGGCTGCAGCGATCTTCTGTTCGTTAGCCGTGCTGGCAAACTGTTCGAAGGTCACGTCGGCGTTCTTTTCCATCTTGACGTCGATCTTCTTGTCGCCAACAGTCGTTTGACCGAGCTTGAAGAAAACAGACTTGACATCCATGTTCTTGGTGGTGACGCCATCAAACACCTGCTGACCGTCAGCAACCTCGAAAGAGCCAGTCACCGCAGCTTCCTTGGAGTTCCAAGCCTTCACGAGCGTTTCGGTATCGGCACCCGCAAGACCAACAGCGATCTCCTTGTTGCTACCAAAGATAACCTTCTGGACCTTCACGTTGGAACCTGCGTCAACGTAAAGCTTGCCGCCCTGAGAGAGGTCGATCTCAAGCGTATTCGTCGTGGCTTCCTTGCTGTAAAGGTGCCCCTTCATCGTGAACTGATCGTTGTAGCTCGAGAGAACGCCGAACGTACCGCCAGTCTTGACCGTAACCTTGTTGTCAGTACCGATGGATTCGGCAAAGGCGAGGAGCGTGCCACCTTCGACCGTCGTCGTACCGGCGTAGGAGTTGTTGCCCGTCATGATGAGAGTGCCTTCACCCTTCTTAACAAGCGTACCCTTGTAGCCATCATTGTCAATCCTGTTCTGGATTGCGTTAGCACGTTCGGCGTACGCAGCCTTCAGAATTTCGATCTGCTCCTCACCAATGATATGGTTAGTCTTGTCGTCATCGCCATCCTTGACGACGAAATTCTCACCCGTGATGATGTCGTCATACGCCCACTTGGTACCGTTGCTCGTTGCCGCCATCCACTTTTCATCTTCTGCCTTGCGCTGATCAAGCGCCTTGTTGGAGATGTCGTTTGACCAAACGTCAAGGGAATCCGCCGTGGCCATGTTGTATTCGAAGGTGCCGAGGAACTGGCCGGGACCGTACATGCCCTTGTCGAGGTCAGGCACGCCCCAACCCATGCGGTCGGAAACTTCGCCATCCTCACGGATAGTACCATCCACGTCAGTCCAGCCTTCCATGTTGGTACCGTCGGCATTCTTATGGTTGGCCGTTGTGAACATGACGTCACGAACCTGAAGCGCATTCATCTGGTCATAGCGAGACATCAGGACGCCCATGGCACCGGCAACGTGCGGCGCAGCCATGGAAGTACCACCCCAGGCAGCGTAGCCCGGATTGCCGTGATCGTCCGTCGTGCTCGAGTAAATGGCGTTGCCAGGAGCGGCAACCGTCCACCACTTGCCCTGACCGGCTTCGTTGAAGTTCTTGACGAGTTCGTAAGAACCAACCTTGGAACCCTGTTTCAAACCGGCAACAGCAATCCAGTGCTTTTCAGCGGCCGGGTTGTAGAGCGGATAGAGAGCACGGTAGTACGGGTTCTTCATGTCGCGGTTGCCCGTCGTCATGATCTGAACAATGTTCTTGTTCTTGACAGCTTCATAAGCGGCATAAACGAAGGACTTGTCGTCCACGATGCCGTTAGCAACAGTCTGATCAAAGCCATAACGCTTGGCGAAGAACATGAACTCGTAGTCGGTTTCAGCTTCGGTGTTCACGTTGAGGTGAACGCCGGTGTTGTAGCCGTCGTGCCCCTTGTCCTTCTGGTCTTCAACGCGAGTGTTCGTACCCCAGGAATTGTTGATCACGCCACCGCGATTACCATTAGCAGCTGCGACCTTTTCAGCAAGGTCTCCCCAGGCCTTCTGGAAGTACGTGTAGTCCTGGAAAGGACCGTAGTTGTTGTCGTCAGTTGCGCCGGTGTTTCCGACGATAATGTCGGAACCCCATGCCACACCGTGGAATTCACTGCCGTCACGATTGCCGCCAACAGTACCCGTCACGTGCGTGCCGTGTGAGTCATTGACACCCTCCTTCCAGTTGCCATTGATGTCAAACGCTTCATTCTTATCGAAGGGGTTGCCAACATTACCCTTGTCCTTATCAACAGCCTGCGGATAGCGGTTGCCCGTGGAACCGTAGTTTCCCTTGGCTTCGGAAACACTGAAACGATCGCCAGTAAGATCAGGATGAATGTTCAGGAGAGCGCCGGAGTCCATGACGCCGACGGTCACACCATTGCCGTTGAACCCAAGAGCGTAGGCCTTCGAGGCGTGCATGGCGGCAAGCCCCCAGTCCTTCTGGTATTCAGCCGTTTCGAAGGAACGCTGAGCTTCGGCGATGGCGGCACTGCTCGTGGCCTTGAAACCGGGTTCAACATAAGCAGCCTGAGCGCCGGCGGCCATCATAAAGGCGGCGACGGCAAGGGCAACAGCGCTCTTGGCGGCCTTGCCCTTCGTGGCGTGTTGTTCGTCCGTAACGACGTACTGCTGATGGGCAGCACTCCACTTGGTCTTGAAAACGCGATTCATTTTGCGTAACTCCAAATGTATGGGGTCTATGGTTGGTCCTGTATCTCCGCTACTGCGAACGGAGACCTCTGAAGCTTATCCACATGCAGACAACAGAATCGGCTTTTGCACGAATTTCATGAAATAAATGCATCTCGAGCACATCATGGCTTACCCTTGCTCTGAAGCGCATCTATTGACACCATTCAAGTGTCCACTTCTTTGCGCTAGTCCCCCAGCCGTTTTCAATGGAAACGCTCAACGACGATGACAAGGATCAACACAATTCAATTGCCTGAAAGCCAGACATCAAACATTTAGAGAAAATCCATTTCGAGGGTAAACACGCGGTCGCTTTTATACGACGTTGGTGTTTCCACTTAAAGTGGAAAATTCTATCGATTCGCGTATACGTAAGATACGACCTATGAACGTTTGCGGCTTGCAAATCAGAGTCATAACCGACATCTTCAGACATGCCGAATTTGTACGGCAGGTCATGGTCGTAGTTTCAAACATCCATGTTGTGCATTGTGTCTCCGCCATTGCCAACCAGATAGCGGACAAGCGAACGGGCCTTGTCCGAGATGCCGCCGTTCGGACAACCCGCACGAACGGCGGAATCCAACCCGGAACGCTTCCCAGTCATGACCATGATGTCAGTCGCTCTCGTGTCGACTCGTGTGATCAAGATGATCGGATGGGGTTGAGGATCGGGTAGCAAATAATGGGCGATGCAGAGGGCGGCAACGAATGCGCATCGCAGACCGCGGTAGGTTCCTGCTTCGAACGGCACGCAACAACTTCCCAACCGCTGAGGCGTGAGATATGTCTTTTGACCCTGTGCTGAGACTCCGAGCCGGAGCCTCATGCGCTAGCGAGGGCCTTTCCGAAACGAGGATTTCGTTCAGCTGCCCCCCTCTGACGCCCCCTTTTCCGCCCTCCGTTCTCCGAATTGGATGCGTACTCGCGGGGCAAAACCCGACACCGCCCGTCGCCAGCAAAGAAAAAGGCCGTCCGAGTCGTGAGACAGGGGCGGCCTTTAAAGATTGATGGGTTGTATTTGCGTCAGTACTCGGGCTCGAGCACGTCCTCGGCAATGCACACGTCGATGCAGGCAAGTCGCCAGGCGGCTTCGGCCTTCTCAAGGCTGCCGTTGGCGTCGATCGCGGCGGAGGCGTCGGTGATGACATGGGTGTCGAACCCTTCGCGAGCTGCATCGATTGCGGTGAACGAGACGCAGTAGTCAAGTGCAAGGCCGCACACCCAGACGTCAGTGATGCCGCGCTCGCGCAGACACCCCGCCAGCCCCGTCTTCGTCTCGTTGTCGGCCGCACAGAAGGAGGAGTAGCTGTCGATGTTGAGTTCCCTGCCCTTTCTAAGGACGAGGTCGGCCTTCATCGTGTCGACGCCCTCGATGGCAGCACCGTCGGTGCCTTCAACGCAGTGAACGGGCCAGAGCATCTGCATGCCGTATGGAAGTTCAATGACGTCGAGCACGTGCCTGCCTTCATGGTTCCGGGCAAAGGAGACGTGACCCGCAGGATGCCAGTCCTGGGTCATGACGATGCAGTCCCAGGAATTCTTTTCGAGCACTTCATGGATGACGGGCACGATCTTGTCGCCGCCGGGTACCGCCAGCGCGCCCCCGGGCAGAAAATCCTTCTGCAGGTCGACGATGATCAGGGCGTGCTTTCGTGAGGTTTGTGCCATTTCTTAGACTCCGGCAGCGGTTGAACGTTTGTGATTCCGCGGACGACTTCCACGGCAGTTGTTCGATTTTAGGGGACCTGGTGCGGACCTTGAGCCCGAGTCAGGATAAACCCTGCAGGGTTTGGCCTTTGATTGAGAAATGTCGACTCCCCTTGGGCGAATGCCTTAGGGAAGGCACCTTGAGCCGCTTTCCCACACTGCTAGACTTTTCATCAGCCTGCCTGAAAATCAGGCGTTCACAACAACCAACAAAAAGAGAAGGAAACATGACAGATATAGCAGGAACGGTGCCGGTCATCGCAGTGGACAAGGTGCAGGCCGTCGCGCTCGCAGTATGCACCTATTATTTTGGCGTCTGGCTCAAGGGAAAGGTCGGCGTGCTTTCACGCTATTCCATCCCGAGTCCCGTGGTGGGCGGCATGTCCTTTGCCATCGTCGTCTCCTTCCTCGAGTACTTCAACATTGTCAAGGTTCAGATCGACTCGACGCTGCAGACCGTGCTCATGCTCGGCTTCTTCACGACCATCGGCCTGATGGCCAGCCTTCGCGTCGTCAAGGACGGCGGCAGGCTCCTTCTCGGCTTCCTCCTCGCGGTCACGGTACTTGTGTTTCTCCAGAACGGCATGGGCATGGCCATAGCGGAAGCCATGGGCTTTGACAAGCACTACGGCATTCTCGCGGGCTCCGTCTCCATGATGGGCGGCCTCGGCACCGCCGCTGCCTTCGGTCCCTATTTTGAGGAAACCTACGGCATCACGGGCGGCACCGCCGTTGCCGTCACCGCCGCCACCTTCGGCATGGTCGCCGCCCTTCTCATCGGCGGCCCGTTCGGCGAATGGTGCATCCGCCGCTACCAGGTGAAGACTCCCGACGAAGTCCAGCAGCCTGAACCCGAGCTGCACCTCCCCGACGACATGGACACCGACATTACGGAACAGCACGCATCCGCGAAGCCAAACTTCACGAATGAGATCATGCGGGCGGTCTCCGTCACGGCGCTCGCCATGGGCCTCGGCACTATCGTCTCGAACTACCTCGGCCACTACATCACGCTTCCCGCCTACATCGGTGCCATGATCGTCGCCACCGTCATCCGCAACGTCGGAGACTTCTCGGGGATGTACAAGGTCGAAGGCAAGGGCCTCAACGCAGTGGCCGACATCACGCTCGTCCTCTTCGTCACGATGGCCATCAACAACCTGAAGCTCCACGAGCTCGTGCACCTCGCGCTCCCGCTCGTAGTGATCCTCGCCTGCCAGACGATCCTGATGCTCATCTACGCCTGGACAGTGCTCTTCACGGCCTTCGGCCGCTCCTACGACGCCGTCATGCTCTCCGTGGGCGGCATCGGCTTCTCCATGGGTGCTACGGCCAACGGTCTTGCCAACATGCAGGCCATCAGCGAAAAGTACGGCTCGTCCCCGCGCGCCTGGCTCATCGTCTCGGTCGTGGGCGCATTCCTCATCGACCTGATCAACGCCGTCGTCATCACGTGGTTCGGCACGTTGTAACGACAGGCTCTCTTCTGATCTGAAGATGTCAGACCAAGCTCTCGTTTCACAACCCGACACGGCGCAGGAGGTCCTCAGGGGCCTTCGTGCCGCCGTGCCCGTCATGACGGGCTTCGTTCCGGTCGGCCTCATTCTCGGCGCTACGGGGGCACATGCCGGGCTCTCGCCCTTCACCTCGGGCTTCATAGAAACGCCGCAAGGAAACATCTGACTTCAGGAAGCCGCGGCCAAGGCATTTCGAAAATCGTGTCAACCTCGTGCACGGCCTCCGTAGCCGATCAGGCTTTTTCGGGCTTCCTGATTGAAAGACCGCCCGCTTCGCGCCAAAGGGAGTGGAACCCGAGCTCGAGCACGTCATTGCGACCTTCTGCAAATTCCCGCGCAGCCTCGAGCACTGCGGGGAGATCCCAGGCAAGGAACACGTCATAGGCATACCGCCTGCCGTCGACGATGCCGACACTCTCATAAGCTTCAGGAACATTTGCCTGCAGCTCGGTTCTGAGCGAATCTCGAACCTCCCTTCGACCTTCGGGCGACCGATCGCGGGTGTTCATGTAAAGGATGCCCGCCGTTGCGCCCGACTGCGCGAGCATGCGCATGAGATCGGGGTCGTTTTTGAAGTAGGCGAGGACAAGTGCCGGACAGGACAGCTCAGCATGCACGGCATCGAGCAGGTAATCGCAGTCCTTTTCTACGGATCCGTCCCAGTCGAATTCATTCGACTCGTCGAGATAGTCATCCATCGTCGTGACGAGCTTCATCGGATCGGTTTCGCGCAGGTAGCTCTGGAATTCCTGCACCGAGAAGCCGACGCCCGATTCAGGCTTGCGCGTGAGGCGAAGATCGTAGTAATACTTCATCCGCACCGCTTCGCCCACGGCATTGTCAAGGAGCGCCTGCACGCACGAAAAGGCTTCGGCATACTCGGGCTCCTCGAGAGTTTCGAAGGCTTCATGGTAGGCGATCAACCGGTCTGCACCCCCGTCCTCCGGCTTTTCCTCCCAGAGATAGACGTTACCGCCATGGAGCTCCCTGCCGTTGATGTCGAACCGCAGCGGGATCGACCCTCTGCGGCGTCCGAGCGTCAAGCGCCAGTCGGACCTCAGCTCTTCGGGCATCCGTCGGATGAGTGCCCGCAGAAGATAGGTCCTCAGCCAGTCGCCGTCGGCCGAGAGGTTGAGATCCACCGGGCCGGCAATGGCTCCGACGTACGCCAGAGCTCCCGGGACGACCTTCTGAAGGTCCTCGGTGATCTCGAGCTGCGCATCCTGGCATTCGTCAGGATCGGCCAGACGCTTCAGCAGCCCAGGCGTCTTCTGCGCCATGCCGTCCCAGAAATCGTTGATACGCTCCCGCAGCGGTTTCGAGAAACGAGGAAAGGCCATCTGAAAACGGCACAGTCGCATGAATTCAAGTGAATCCTGATCGCCTTTCTGCAGCGCTTCTGCACGCTCGAAACAGGGCAGCGCCTCCTCCTCGCGTTCGAGGTAAAAGAGTGCATAGCCCATGCGGAACTGCCACTTGTGCGTGTCTTCGTAGCTGTCACGGACGGACTCAAGGAGCCGGATCGCACGAAGAAGTTCGGAACCGCCGAATTCGGCCGCATTGTTGTAGGCGCGTGCCAGCTCAAAGGTGAGCGCGGGATGGCGTTCGTCGTCGGGCTCGGCTTCGAGCAGTCGAATGATGCCGCGATAGTCCTCTTTCTCGTCGAGGTCGGCGACGATCTCGAGCATTTTGACCACGTCGGGCGGGAAATCCTCGGAGCGTTCGGGCGCCTCCCGATCCCCGAGGCCGCTGACGGCCGGATTGAGCTTGAAGTGGTGCTCGCGTGACTCTCCGGTCGCAGGGTCGGGCATGAAGATGAGATGAATGCTGCGATCAAGGTCGAAAGCGACGTTGACGATGTCGCCCGCCTTCAAATCCTGCTTGTTCATCGTGTCGGCAATGGCGCTGCGGGCATGTCGGATCCAGACCGGCGGCATGTGCGAGAGTCCGGCCTCGTTCATGCGCAGAGTCACAGGGACGCGGACGCCTTCGACCGGCATGCGGGCCGACAAAAGATAGGGCAACTCCTCGTCAGGCTTCATTTTGTCAAATTCGAACGCCGCGCAGGCCGCCTCGAAGCCTTCCGGATCCTTGACCACGCACAGGAGCGCCTGGTGCTTTTCCATCACCTCTTTGAGATCCATGCGGTTGCTCTGAAGGTCTTCGTCATGTTCCGGGCGAATGTAGTGAAAGAGCATTTCCGGAAGCGTTGCACCGTCCCGGATCTCCTTTTCGAGCGTCAGGAATTCCGCGTCACCCGGCACGAGCTCAAGGCCTCTTTGAACGGCGGCCTGTGCAGCTTCGGTCTCCCCGAAGTGTGCCAGAAGCTTTGCATAATGGAGCCATCCCCAGGGATAGCCGGGTTCGGCTTCGACGCCCCGACGGGCAATGTCGAAGGCTTCCCGGAGTCGACCGACGTGCGTCAGCGCGGCGGCGATAATGCCAGACACCGCTCCCGGCGGCCGCGGCTTCGGCCTTTTGGAGCACTTCGACCGCCTGTGCATATGAAACGTAGTCGTCGCACTGCAGAAGCGCGAACGAGCGCCAGAGCGCGATTTCCAGATCGGCATCGGCTTCTTCGCGTGAGAATCGGCCCTGCTGGACACCCTCTTCCACGAAGTTGTCGAGCAAGGCGAAGATGCGTCCTACATTCGTGACGCCGTTCTCATCGCAGGCTTCGAGAGCGTTTCGGTCATTGTCCGTCAAGAGCATGTTGCAACCTCGAGTCAAGGGCCAGCGCAGTTGCCAAAGGGCTGCGCCGACAATGGTTGTGTCGGAAAGGAAGGGAAACGGCCGGACGGTGCGCCTCGCGCGTGTCGTGATGCATGATTTGTTCACGCCGTCGCGAATCGAGGTGTCCGGCTTTTCCCTGTCCTTATGTTCATTCTGCCCGACCAGTCAGCCAGCGCCACAGTGCTTTCCACTATTGATGTCGTGGCCTCCCGGGTATTTTGTTTCGAGAATTTTCCATACAAAAAACGCTCTGCAGACCGAAAGGCCCGCAGGGCGCGTTTTGTGTTCCATCACGCTCAACGTGACGGCGGATGACAGCTTATGCCAGGGTTACGGCACCTTGAACCCAAGACCGTCGGCATGACAGGCCTGGCAGTAGTTCTGGGACTTGCCGTGCTCTCGATGGCAGAGGTTGCAGTCGACCGTTTCCGGGAGGTAATGGATCGAAACGTGCGGGTTTTCCTTGCCGTTGGCGAGCGTGTAGCTTCCCTTGTTGATGTCGGCGTGGCAGGTCAGGCACTTTTCCGTCGGGACGGGCTTGAAGCCGTCCTGGTGGCACATCGTGCAGTCCTGCTTGTGCTTGGCGGACGTCGGAATGGCGACATCGGCGGCGTAGGCGCCGGCCGTGAAAAGAGCGGCCATGGCGATGACAACGAGTTTCTTCATGATGCTTCTCCTTCTCACGATTACTTGGCCATGATGCTCTGGGCTGCGATGCGACCGAAGACGATGCCGTCGAGGACCGAGTTGCCGCCAAGGCGCGTGACGCCGTGGACGCCGCCCGTGATTTCGCCGGCAGCGTAGAGGCCCGGAATCGGCTTGAAGTCCTGACCGATGACCTCGGCCTTTTCGTTGATGCGCGCACCTCCCATCGTGTAGTGGAGCTTGGAGGTGAGACGGTGACCGTACCAGGGCCCCTTGCCCATCAACACGCCTTCGTTCGGCGTGAGCGGACGGTTGAAGTCAGGATCGAACTCACGGCCTTCCTTGATCCAGCCGTTGTACTTCGCCATTTCGTCCTTGAGCTCCTTGAGCGGGAGACCGTAGAACTTGGCAAGTTCCTCGAGCGTTTCAAACTTCTTCGTCGTGCCCGACTTGAGGGACTTGGAGAGGTAACGGTCGATGGAGACTTTCGGCACGAACTGGCTGTCGGCGATCAGCACGGCGAAGCGCTGGGAGCCGTCTTCGTTCTTGAGGGAGAAGATGTCGTTCGTGAGTTCAGTGCGGTTGCCGAGCTCGTTGAAGCACCGGCGGCCGGTCTTCGGGTCGATGGCGAAGCCGTACTGCTTGATGTAATCGCAGACGTCGGCACCCATGCCGATGCCCTTGTCATCAGGCGAGCACCAGGGACCCCACTGGATGTAGTCGATGTGAACGGGAATGGCACCCGCGCGCATCAGCGTGAAGAGAGCGCCGGCCGTGGCGCCCGGATGGTTCGTGCCTTCAGTTTCCTTCGTGATCTTCGGGTCGATGAGCGAGCACATGCGCCAGTCGTTGACGAAGCCGCCGGCACCGAACACGATGCCCTTTTCGGCACGGTAGTACTTGCGAACGCCCGTCTTGTTCGTCAGGTCGTTGTCGCGGGAGTTGATGTCGAAGACATAGTTTTCGCGGACGGCGACGCCGACGCAGCGGCCCGTTTCGTCCTTGATGATTTCGTCAACGATTGTGTTCTTGCGCATGATGCCGCCGCGCTTGAGGAAGTGACGGTGCAGCGGGAGCATCACGGAAATGCCGGCCGAAACCTTCGGGGCGAGCGAACGGATCTTGGAGTGACCACCCTGGATGAAGGGCGTAGGCGCAAATTCGCAGCCGAGCTTGCGGATGTATTCGAAGGACTCGAGGGCCTTGAAGCACAGCGCATGGGCGAGCTTCGGGTCGTTGAAGTATTCGCCGGCCTTGAGCGTGTCCTTGAGGAAGAGTTCGGGACTGTCGTCCTTGACGCCGTGAGCGAGCTGCTCGGGCGTGCGCGGGACGTTGATCCAAAAGCCCGTGATGGCGGAGTTGCCGCCGAAGACGGGCATCTTGTCGACCATGATGACTCGCTTCGCGCCGAGGTCGAGCGATTCGTTGGCGGCGCACGTGGCGGCAATGCCCGAGCCCACCACGACAACGTCAAACGTCTCGTCCCACTTGATGTCCCTGGCTTCGGGGAATTCGGACCTGGCGGCGGCAGCGCCGCAACCGAAGACGCCCAGAGCAGCAAGGCTGCCCTTGAGGAATTCGCGTTTCTGCATTTTTGAGTTCTCCTTCATGCATCCGCTGCTGCCCATGAACCCATGGACCGCTGAGGTCTTACGGACGCTTATTAGTACCGTCCGTACTGTATACTTAAGACGGCAACAAGGACAAGAGGACGCCCATCGGGTCTTTCACCAACAGGGTTAACCCCGATTGGTTTAGACTATGCAGTCTGAGACGCCCTTTGCAAATGACGACTGGAGATGCAAGAAAATGAGTGAGATTGAAAACGACGCCGCTGAAGACGTTTCCTACGAGGACAACGAAAAGCACGTCGTGAGGCGCAGGGCAAACGGCCGCGCGACGAGGCTCAAGATCCTCGCTGCAGCTCGCGCGATCATCATTGAAAAAGGCACTGACAGCCTCTCCATCGACCGCGTGATCAAGGAGGCGGGAGTCTCCAAGGGAAGCTTCATGTACCACTTCCCAAGCCGGCAGGCACTGATTGAGGCGCTCGTCAACGAATACGCAGCGCATCTCGGCGAGGTTCAGACGGGACTCACCAACAAGGCGAAGAGCGATTGTCCGATGCTCGAGGCCTATGCCGAGTGGTACAAGGGCTTCACGTCGGGAGAAATCGACAGCGGCTCTTCGCCGCTCGTTGCACTCGCCATGGCGTCAAGAGAGAACCGGAAGTTCATGGAGCCTGTGCGCGACTGGTACAGGCGCTACTTCGATCGCGTCAAGCAGGAGGCTTGCGGCTCCGAGAGGGCTCTGGTCTACACCCTCGCCTACGATGCCCTCTTCTTCCACCATCTCTTTGGAACGGACGTGCTGACGGATGATGAAAAGAAGGCCGTGACGAGAACGCTGCAGGCCTTCGCCGATGGAGGCGTGAATAAGCAGGAGGCCTGAGGCCGGGTTTTCTGGAAAAGGAAATCCCGCCCAACGTTGAGACATCTCATTGGACGGGGAATTCCAAGGGAAACTCAAATGAACCTGTGCCAGGTCGCTGCCGTCATGCGAGCGGCCAGGGCGAACGCAACGGGAAAGACGGAAAGCCACTGAGGCGGATAGTTGGGATGCATGATGGCCACGATCCCGAGGCAGACCGCAAGGAGCTGCAGGGAGAGGGAGGCGGTCCACCAGGTGGGACTCGGCGCGTGGTACTCGGCTTCGCGGATGCGGCGTCTCACGAACCCGTCGACAATCAGCGCGAGAATGAAGGGCATGAGTGCGATGGTGCCTGCGGTCATGACGGCAAGGCGCTGGGTCGCCATCACGAAGAGGCTCTTCATGGCACGCAGCCACTCGGTCTGGGTCGTACGCTCTGCGGCCCTGCCGATCTCGGCAAACTCGTCCTTCGTCATCGGTGAGCCGCCGTAGGGGCGAAGCGTGTAGCGGTCGGGGACGCCCGAGACCCAGACGAGCCCGTCGAGATATTCAACCGCCAGATTCGCGGCCGTCTCGGGCATGGGAATCCCCTCGCCCGTTCTCAGCATCAGCGCCTCTCTCAAGGCCGTCTCCTCGAAGATCTCGGGCGGGGTTCTGGCTGGCAGCCACATCACCATGAGGATGAGAACAAGCGCGGTCGCGGTCAGCATGTACTTCATCATTTTGTTCCAAAGGGATTTGAATGGATGCGGTCAGTCGTCGGAGAGAAGGATCGGAATCCTACCCTTGTAGAGCCTGCCGCCCGAGACGCTTGCGAAGAACTCGGTGTTGGGCAGTCGGCCGAGAACGTCGGGCGGGACGACTTCGTCACGCCGCCCCTGGATGCTGCGCGTGACGGAGGCGCGAAAGTCCGGAACGGGAGAGCCGTCGGCCGATGAGGAGAGCGAAGCGGAGGTCGACCAGACGGTGGTCTTCCCGAACGTTTCGCAGATGAATTCCTGCGTGAGGCGGTCCTTGCTTCTCAGCGCAATCAGGTTGTTGAAGTTGCCGAGCGCCATGCGGGCGCGGCTGTCGCTCCCGAGTCTTGCTGCAAGATCGCTCACCGTCTGCATGGCTGCGGTGACGCGAATGCCGGCTTCGAGCCCCTTGTTGAGGAGCTCGATCATGGGACCGTTGATGACGTTGGCGGTCTCGTCCACGAAGAGCGAGACGGACTTCACGTCGGTACCCGATTCGCCTCGGTTGTATCGCTTGCCGGCATAGGCCGTGAGGTCGGCGAGGATGATGGAACCGAGCGCGCCGGCGACGGTCGAGTCGGGGAGCGCGTCAAGGCCGAGATAGAGAATGTCGCCGCCTTCAACAACCCTCTCCACCGTCACGATCGGACGCTCATCGTCGGGATCGAACGGATCGGGCGAAAAACTCGTGGCAAGCGTGCCGCTCGTGAGCATCGAGAGAACGGGCTGTAGCGAGGCCGTGATCTTCGCGTAGTGTTCGCGGTTGTGACGAAATACGGCGATAAGACCGCCCACGACGGCGTTCGCGTCACCTTCGTCCTTCTTGCCGACGGTCTCCTCCCAGAGGGCGACGGCAGCGGTGAGCTCGATGCCGGCATTGGCGGCAGGCGGACAGATGTTGCGCTTGTCCATGCGCTCGACCTGCTCCTCCCAATCGTCGATCCCTGCGTCCCTGAAGGATCGGCCCAGAGCCTTCTTGAGAAGCGGATCGATGCCGCCTTCGAGAAGACGGCGAAGCCCCAGAAGGCTCGGCCTTTCGGTCACGTAGAAGAGTCCTTCGACGGCAACGTTGACGGCCATCCAGGCGAAGTTGCCGAAGGCCCCGCTGTCGGGCGGCATGACGGCCGCAATGCGGGTGGCAAGTTCCGTGGGACGCGTCCATGCGCCGAGCGGATCAAGTCTGACGCCCGTTTCGGGAAAGGCGGGATGGAATTCGAGAGGAGCGGGACGACCCGCGATCTCGGCCGCCTTCCAGACGGCGTTGCGAAGACGCTTGCTGCTCTTGGGGTCGATGACGATGACGGGTTCACCCCGAAGGATCGCCTGGGTGACGAGGCTCGTGAGCATCACGCCCTTCCCTGCCTGAGTCGTGCCGACGATGAGCGTGCCGCCGCCGAGACTCGAGAGCGGACGCACGATGTCGTCCTCTTCGGTCGCACCGATCCCATGAATGATGGGACTTCCGATGTCCCCGGCCCCGAGCGGGTCCGGTAGTGAGAGCGCCTTGCGGATGCGCTTCGGGACGATCACGGGCTTGACGGGTGTGGCGGCAAGTTCATAGAGCGCCTGGGCGTGTGTGGGAGTCCACTCGAATCCGCGGCCGATCCAGAGGTTCTTGACGAACCTGCCTTCGCGGCCTGCATTGAAGCGCATCGAGTCGAGAAGCGCAATCCGGCCCGCTTCGTAGCGGGCGACAAGACGCTCGCGGGCGGTTTTCCTTGCGGGGTCGACAGCCTTCTTCTCGTCCATCCCCTTTTCACGAAGAATGCGGATGAGGTCGCCCGCGTGAATGAAGGCGGGCGCAAAGCCTGCGAGCGGAATGCGGCGGGAAGCGGTCCGGAGTGCTTCGGCGGTGCGCACGACACCCATGAGGGCGAGGACGGAGGCAAGACCCGCGCCCCACCAGCCCGGAACCATGGCGGCGGTTGTCCCTGCGGCTGCAAATCCCGCGGCCGCGCTCCAGCCCTCCCATGCGGGCCGCCAGCCCGTGAGTCGCGAGGAGGATACGCCGCTCGTGACGGCTTCTGTTGTCTTCATTTTATTGTTCTCCCTTCAATCATGCCTTGTCTGAGGCTCGTTCCCTCGGCTTCCAGCCGACGGCGCGCTTGAGGGCCCTGAAGGCTTCGTTTCCTTTCGGGGGATCGCGGTCGATCGCCTCCATGTCGAGGACGCGCGGCCAGTGGCCTTCGGTTTCTTCTACGGTGCGCCCTTCGCCATTGACGAATCGGACGACGGGGCGCACGGAATGCCGGTTGATGACGACGCCCGTGAGTTCGATCGAACCGTCCTTTGCGCCCCTGAGGCCGGGGTCGTATCGGGCGGCCCGCGAGGCGGAGGATCCCGTCATTCGCACGCGGCGAATGGGCGAGGCCCGCATGTGACGTACGCCTTCGGCAAAGGGCATGGCCTTGACTCTCAGGAGGATCCCTGCTTCGGCCGGATCCTCGATCCATCCGACGGGGAGCAGGCTCTCGGGGACGAAGACGCCCTCGGGATGCACGAGCATGACGGCGTCGTCCCGGGTGTTCACGGCTTCGAGCGCCCTTGCGAGCGCCGCTGCCTTGTCTGAAGCTTCGAGCTCAGAGGGGACGGACAAAGCCCAGCACTGTCTTGCCACCGTGCCGCCCGACCTGGCGCTTGACGACGGACGCTTTTCAAAGAGTGCGGGAAAGCGCATGGGAAGGGATTCGCCTGCGGCGTCCGCCGCTCGGCGGGCGTTCGCAACCAGCATGTCGCAGTCGGTGAGGCGCAGCCACGCGCCCTCGCCCGCCATGCAGTCCGAGTCCGTGAGCCAGAGCGGATTGCCCGCTTCATCGGCCATCGCGAATCCGTCGGCAACGAGGATTTCGGCCGCAACGTCGGGTTCGTCGGGGACGTCTCGAAAGAGCCACTTGTCGTCGGCGGTGGCTGCAATGGCGGTGAAGCCCTCGGGCCAGCGAAGTGCGAGGCCGTCGTCGGCCCACACGACGGGCGAGTCTCCGCGGTTGAGACGCCAGTGTCCGTCGTAGAGCCTCTGGCTGAATTCGGCACGATAGACGGATGCAAAGCCGCGAAGAAGCGGACTTTTGCCCTCTCGTCTTGCGGCCTCGGCCGCGCGACGGTTGATCGCCCATTCGCGACCGCGGGCTGCGGCTTCAGCAATCAGGCGTTCGGCCTCCGTCTGGCCGGCCGCATAGGTGACGGCGGCCTTGAGAGCCGTGAGAACGGTCTCGCCGTCGGGGCGCTCGATGACGCCGAGCCACATCAGGGTTTCACGAGGGACGACGAGACGAAGGACGTCGGCGTTGAGCGTTGGGAGTCTTCCCGCAGATTCACGCGCCGTGTGGCGCTCGAGCCTCATTACGCGCCCGATCTCGTGCACGCAAAACGACAGTGCCGTTTCTTCCGAAGGATTGAAGCGGCTCGTGACGGTGAAGGTGCCCGTGGCAGAATCCTCGCTTCCCGCCTCGAGCTTCAGTGCGGCGAGCTTGCGGCTGTCGCTCATGAGACCGGCGAGTGCGGAGGCGATTCGAAGGCGAAGCGTCCAGTCGTCACGAATGCCCGGCGCGAGTTCGGGACCGATCACGCGTGCGTCGACCGCATTGATCGCGCCTCTTGCAAACATGAGGCCGGCTTCGAAGAGGCCGTCCGGCCCCGACCAGAGCCCCCTTTCGTCTCGAGGAAGTCCCTGGACCATCGCGGCCCAGCCCGCCATGGCGGGCATGAGGTGCGCTTCGAAAAGCTTGCGTGATCCCACGGCCATCCTCAGTTGCTCGACGGCGGCCCTGTGACGAAGGAGCATGCGGACGGGATCCTCAGGCGCGAGGATCGTGCGCAGACGCCCGTCGGCGGGATGCGCGACAAGACAGTCGTCAGGATTCGTGTCCGAGAGCGGCACAAGCCTTCGGATCGGGTCGGACGCGTACCCCGAGACGGCGCTCTGCCACTGCTCGGGGCCTGCGGAGGCGCGCGTGAGGAATCGTGTTTCTGTGGGTTGCATGGGAGATTGGAGAGAGGAAGGACGCAAGGCTGGATGGGGGTGAAATGGGTGAAACAGGTTCGCAGTGCGCCGGCCTCTTCGTGTGAGGATGATGCGGAGAATGATGGGCGGGAGACGGAACGGGCGCGAAGAGGACGCCGCACTGCGGCCTCAGGCAGGGAGCCTGAAGCGAAGGGAGATGATTGAAGAATCGACGGCGGCCGGACGACGGAGGAGAAGTCCTCCGTCGATCCCGGTCGTGTCGAAAAGTCGAAGACGCGTGCCTTCAGATGCCCCTTGGGTTTCGCCTATGCGGCGATCCCGCGGAGCTTGCCCGCAAGGCCCGAAAGGACCTTTGCAACGGCCCGCGGAAGATCGGCGATCGTTTCGGCCTTGGCGATGATGCTCCCCTTTGGGGTGCTGCCGATGCCGACCATTGCGACGGCGATGCCGCGGTCTTCCAGTGCCTTGACGAGGTTGTCGACCGGCCCCTTGGGGAACCAGCCGTCGGTGATGACGAAGACGATCTTCGCGGGCTCCGGTCTTTGATCGAGAACGATCGCAGAGTGAAAGAGCGCCTGAAGGATCGGCGTCGCACCGAACCCCGGAAGGAAGTCGACGTGCTTGAGCGCACGGCTCACCGGCGTGTTGAAGTCCGCCGCGCAGGTGACGCTGCGACGGTTCGGGCCGGGGAAGATCGTCAGGGATGCCTTCACGCCGGTCACCGCACGGAGCGCCTCAAGGAGGCGGATGCAGGCGACCTTGGCAAGCGTGATCGCCTCGCCTTCCATGGAACCCGAAGCGTCGAGAATGATCTCGACGACCGCTTCGCGCCCCGGACGCACGAGCTCGCGGCGGAAGACCGCCGTTTCACCCGTGGAGGCGAGCGCAAGCGCATCTCCGTCGAGCTCCTCTCCACGTTCGTCGAGCCTGTCGGGGTTCGACTGCGGGTGGATGAGCGCGCTCTGAAGGAGCCTTCTGAGCGATGCGCTGTTGGCGAGCGCCCTGTAGAAGAGACGGCGGTTCATCGCCGCCTTCTCAGGCTGCAGCGTCGGATACTCGCGGTCATTGGCGAAGTGGCGCTCGGGCGAAGCGAAGTTCGGATCGCCGTTGCCGGATTCACCGTTGCCGATGAGCTTGCGGAAGCTTTCCTCCTCGGGCTCGCGATCGGGCCACTGCCGTTGGTCTGAAATGACCGAGAGGCATCGGGCGTTTCGGTTGATCGCCTCAAGCTCGGGGTGCATCAGACGCGGATCACCCTCGGGGGTCACCGCGCCGTCGTCGTCGAAGAGAAGCGACTGGCCTTCGCCCTGACGGAACTCGAAGTTGTCCGTAGAGCCTTCGCCTGCCGCTTCCTCGACAGCCTTGAGCGCCTTGTTCTTCTCGGCGCGGATGCACCGCATGACCTTGTGCGCAAGTTCCACCGCCGCCTCCGTGGAGTCGAGCGGAAAGGCTGCGCGCACGATCTTCAGGACGCGGGCCATGGGCCTTGGTCTGAAGAGCCGGTCGCACTCCCCGCGAAGGTTCGCGGAGATCTCCTCGAACATGTCGATCCCGAGCACCTCGAATTCGAGGGTCGTGAGCAGCATCATTGCGAAGAGGTGTGCGGGCTCAAGGTCGTTCGGATTGCTCCAGCCTGCCGTCCCCGTCGACTCGTGCGCCTTGAAGAGCACGAGTCGCCAGAGAAGGTAGCCTTCGTAGTCCGCTGCACCGAGCTTGTCCACGCGGATGTCCTCGAAGACGTTCGCGAGGTCGCGAACGCCGGGATCGCCGATCCCCTTCATCGCCGCGAAGTTGGTGTACATCACGTGATGACGTTCGTGGCATCCGTGTCCGTAGACGTAGATGGACGCGAGCTTGTGGCCGAGGTCGATGGGACCGAGCCAGATCACGCGCCCGTTCGTCATCGGGGTCTGCGTAAACTCGACGCGGATGTTGTCGCGGCGGCAGAGTCCCTGGAAGACCAGGGGCGCTGCAGCCTCGATGACGAGGCCCGAGGCCTCCGTGCGGAGGATCTCGAGCGCTGCATCCACGGCGGTGGTGGCGAGCCTCTGCTTTTTCGCTTCGGCGGTTTCGACGTCTTCCACGATTACGGTGCGCATCGTTCGCCTCCTTCGGAAAGGATGTTGAACGAATGTTGCACTGCAACCGCAGCGGGGGCCTGATTCCCGCGCATGTCAAGACTGCGTTTCATGACGGTCGTCTCCCAAATGAATGAGGAGACGTCCGTCCCCCAGAGGGATGAAGCATCCCCTCGGGGTTGATGAAAAGGTCCTTCCGACGATTGTCAGACGGACGCTGCCTTGAGCGCAGAGCCCGTGGCGTTCTTGAGGACCATTCTGGCGCGTGACACCCTCATCTCGTGAATGAGGTTGCCGATCGCCGTGACCGCCAGCGTCTCCGCCGCTTCGCGAGCGGTGGAGTCGAGGGCTTCGGTCAGACTGGTCCTGATGATCCTGCGAAGAGGATCATCGTCGGAAGTTGCGGGCATCCTTGCGACATCGAGCATCATGTTCCGCATTCTCGAGAGGACGCGGAAGCTGAGCGGGACGGCTCTGGACTCGAAGCCGATGGCCTGAGCCTGAGCCGCGGCCCTGCTGTCGGCTCCAAGACGCGCGAGCGCCTTGAAGAGCCTGTCGAGGACCTCGGGCTCGAACTCGGCGAGCCAGTCCTGATCGGCCGTCGCTGCAAGCAGGGAGGCTTCCTCGGCTTCGCCGAGACCTTCCATGCGCATGTGCCAGAAGCGGTCGATGACCGACCTGTCCTGGATCTGACGACCGAAGAACCCTTCGTCAATCTCGCTCGAATGGCCGCGCGTGTTGTCGGTGACGATCACGCGGGTCATGGGATGCGGAACGACGAGTTCGCCGGTTGCGCCGTTGTCGAGCGGAAGCCCCTCAAGAATGTCGTTGCAGCTCACCCACATGTCTGCGGGTGCTGCGCTGAATTCATTGATGAGAAGCGTCCAGCCGTGCTTCCAGGCGAGAAGCGCAGGACCGTCGATCCAGCGGGTCTCACCGCTCTGAAGAGCCCAGTGACCGAGAAGCTCGCGGCGGTCCATGCGGGCGCGTGCAGTGATGCTCACCACGGGAATGCCGAGGCGGGCGCAGAACTGCATGGCCGTGCTGGTCTTGCCGGAGCCCGACGGACCCGACACGTAGATCGGTTCACGACGAGCGAGGTTCCACCACGCGGCGAGCGTGCGGTAGTGCGCCTCGTTGAAGAAGTGGCACGGGTTCAGGACGGGGATGCGGGTGCGGGCGAAAGCAGGAAGCGTTTCGACTTGGTAGCCCAGGCAGTCGCGTTCGCCGGCGAGATGTTCGCCGAAGACGGAGGCCGGGACCGTGCGGGTTGCGGGAGTGAGATGGGAGAGATTGATGTCGGGAGTCATTTTGTTTCCTTTGAAA
>OCPW01000072.1_pt1 | contig 67698 bp, 86 predicted proteins | sample 1538761 | NCBI WGS metagenome assembly OCPW01 (sample SAMN04571724, study PRJEB22368) | human gut metagenome | biome: human gut; material: stool | host: Homo sapiens | place: Luxembourg | collected 2012-09-20
AGTAGCGGAGGTCTCCGGCCTCCGCAGCACCAAGTCGAACACAAACTATATATCGGCATTATTGGTTGCTGCGGAGGCCGGAGACCTCCGCTACTTTTGTTGGCACACCTCCACGCACCATTAAAAACACAAATAAGCCCCCTTGGCTTAGTCAAACTCAAAAAAAAACAATACGGGAAAAGCCAATAAACCAAATATTTCAGTATCTTTGCATTGCCGCGTTCTGTGCAAGCTGCGACAATACAAGACCGACACCATAGCCTACCTCCACTTGCCTGAGGCTGACGGCGTGGATGGTCACGCCGTCGAGATAAGCAACGCAAGCGACGCATATATCATTTTAAAAAGTAAAAAGACTATGAAACGGTCATTCTTAAAACCCATACTCCTCGCTGCTTTCGCGATATTCTCGCTCTCAGCTTGCAGCGACGACGAAAACAATACAACTCCGCAGTCAAAGCCGACGTATGATATGACGGGCTTTGCGAAAGGCGCGGACGTGAGCTGGCTCTCTGAAATGGAGAAAGCTGGCAGCAAGTTCTATAATGCAAGCGGTGCCGAGCAGGACTGCATGACGCTGCTGCGCGACCTTGGCGTGAACTCCATCCGACTCCGCGTGTGGGTGAATCCGCAGGACGGCTGGTCGGGCAAGCAGGATGTGCTCGCAAAGGCGTGGCGCGCGAAGAATCTCGGTCAGCGCATCATGATCGACTTCCACTACTCTGACTCGTGGGCTGACCCTGGCAAGCAGAACATTCCGGCTGCTTGGACTGACTTCAAGGACGACCTGCAGAAGATGAAAGCTGCCGTGGCTGAACATACAACGGACGTGCTTAGTTTCCTGAAGGAGAACGGCATCGACGTCGAATGGATTCAGATTGGCAACGAGACAACGACGGGTATGCTGTGGCCGTTGGGTTTGGCGTCTGACAACAACTTCGCCAACTATGCCGCACTTAACAACGCCGGCTACGACGCTGCAAAGGCTGTGTACCCCGATGCGCAGTGCATCATACACATCGACCAGGGCAATCTGCTCGGTCGCTTCACATGGATGTTCGACGGCTTGAAGGCTGCCGGCGCCAAGTGGGACGTCATCGGCATGTCGCTCTATCCGGAGGACGACAACTGGCAGACGGTGACGGACGACTGTCTCGCAAACATCTCTACGCTCGCCGCACGCTACAACAAGAAGGTGATGGTGTGCGAGATTGGCATGGCGTGGGACTCGGAGAATGCTGCCGCAATGATGCAGAAGATGGTGGAGGGATGCAAGGCGAACGCCTCGTGTCTCGGCATCTTCTACTGGGAGCCGGAATGTTACGGCAACTGGAAAGAATATAACAAGGGAGCGTTCGACGCAAACGGCAAGCCGACGGCGACGCTCGATGCTTTTAAAAAGTAAAAAAGCCCCTCCCAACCCTCAAGCCCCTCCCAACCCTCCCCGTCGGGGAGGGCTTAGGAAGGCTTAGTCTGCAATGGCTTAAGAAGGCCTAAGAAGGCTTAGTTCGGCTTAGACGCTGCCTTAAACAGGCTTAGTTCGGCTTAAACGCCACCCACAACATCATATCTCAACACCACACCACCTCAACACCTCAACACCACAACACCTCACCACCTCAACACCATCTCAACATCTTTAAAAACATGAACAAATCAACATTAATTTCACTCGCTCTTCTGTCAGCCCTCTCGGCTTCGGCGCAACGCACGACGCAGAATCTGCGCCAATGGCAGTTCTCACGCGATAGCATCAACTACAAGTCGGTGACAATACCGCACGACTGGGCTATAAACGGACCGTTCGACAAGAAGTGGGACCTGCAGAATGTGGCTATCGTGCAGAACGGCGAGACAGAGAAGTCGGAGAAGTCGGGACGTTCGGGCGCTCTGCCTTGGATAGGTCGCGGCTACTATAAGACGACCATCGACATAAAGCGTCTGCCAAAGACCGCCGTGCTGGAGTTTGACGGCGCCATGGCTGACCCGCACGTTTACATCAACGGCAAGCTGGCGGGTCACTGGGCGTACGGCTATAACGCCTTCCGCGTGGATGCGGCGCCGTTCTTGAAGAAAGGCAAGAACGAAATCAGCGTGAGCCTCAACAACCGCGAGGAGAGTTCGCGCTGGTACCCCGGCGGCGGACTCTACCGCCCCGTTAAGCTCGTAACGACCGCCGACCGCGCAAGCATCAACCCGTGGGGAAGCTACTTCCGCACCGAACAGATTGCGGACGGCAAGGCGGAGGTGAGCGTCTGCACGAACATCAACAATGCGGAGAAAGGGCTCGTAGTGGAGAACCTGCTCATCGACAACGAGGGCAAGACGGTAGCTCAGACAAAGACAACAAGCGACATGGAGAAGCGCCTTACGGTTGAGAACGCGCAGCTATGGTCGCCGGAGACACCTTATTTATATAAGCTCGTCACACGTCTTTACCGCAACAACCGACTCGTAGACCAGACACAGCAGAAGGTGGGCATACGCACGGTGCGTGTGGCGCAGTACGACGGCTTTCAGCTGAACGGCAAGCAGCGCAAGATAAAGGGCGTGTGTCTGCACCACGACCTCGGTCCGCTGGGCGCAGCCGTGAACAAAGCGGCGCTCATCCGTCAGATTCGCACGATGAAGGACATGGGATGCGACGCAATACGCACGGCGCACAACATGCCGTCGACTTGGCAGATGGAGGTGTGCGACTCGATGGGCATGATGGTGATGGCGGAGAGCTTCGACATGTGGATATACCCGAAATGCAAGAACGGCTACGCGCTGAACTTCAAGGAGTGGGCTGACCGCGACATAGAGAACCTCGTGCGCAACCACCGCAACCATCCGTCTATCGTTATGTGGAGCATCGGCAACGAGATACCTGAGCAATGGAGCGAAGAAGGACGCAACATATCCAAACATCTGCAGGCGCTCTGCCACAAGTACGACCCTACACGACCCGTGACGCAGGGCATGGACCAGGCTGAGGCGGCACTCGCATCGGGCTTCGCGCAGGTGATGGACGTGCCGGGCTTCAACTATCGCGTGCATAAGTACGACAACAACATAAAGCAACTGCCGAAGGGATTCCTCTTAGGTTCGGAGACGGCGTCGACGGTGAGCTCGCGCGGCGTGTACAAGTTCCCCGTGGAGCCGTCAGACTCGAAGACGTACGCCGACGGACAATGCTCGTCGTACGACGTGGAGTATTGTCCGTGGAGCAATCTGCCGGACGACGACTGGCGTATGCAGGACGACCGCGACTATGTGATAGGCGAGTTCGTATGGACGGGCTACGACTATCTGGGCGAGCCATCGCCGTACGACGAATACTGGCCGTCGCGTTCGAGCTACTTCGGCATCTGCGACCTCGCCGGACTGCCTAAAGACCGCTTCTGGCTGTACCGTGCTCACTGGCGCAAGGACGTGAACACGCTGCACGTGCTGCCCCACTGGACGTTCCCGGGACGCGAGGGCGAGGTGACGCCGGTATACTGCTACACCAATGCGCCGTCGGCTGAACTGTTCGTGAACGGAAAGAGTCAGGGCAGAATAGTGAAGAACCCAAACACACGCCTCGACCGCTACCGCCTGCGCTGGAACAACGTGAAGTACGAGCCGGGCGAGCTGAAGGTGGTGGCTTACAACTACGACGGATCGGTGATGGGCGAACAGACGGTGCGCACAGCGGGCGAGCCGGCACGCATCGTGCTCGAAGCCGACCGCAGCAGCATCGCTGCCAAGGGCGAGGACCTGGCGTTCGTGAAGGTGTCGGTAGTGGACAAGGACGGAACACCCTGCCCGACGGCTACGAACAAGATGAAGTTCGAGGTGACGGGCGCAGCTAAGTTCCGTGCGGCTTGCAACGGCGACGCAACATCGCTCGTGGCGTTCAACTCGACGGAGATGCCGCTCTTCAGTGGCGAGCTGGTTGTCGTGGTGGAAGGCACAAAGCAGGGCAAGGCTACGCTGAGCGTGTCGGCTGAAGGACTGCCAAAGGAGACATTGTCTATCAACATCAAATAGCATTCTATACATATGAAAAAAATGATTTATGCGGTGATGGCTATTGCCTCACTAACCTATTCTACTCACACAACGGCGCAATCGCAGGACTTGCAGAAAAAGGTGAACGACTACTTCGAGCAGTCGCTTCAAGCCGAGCAGAAAGCATTGGAGCAGGACGGCAAGGCCGACTACGCTAAGAACACTCCTCTCGACACTGAGCTTCAGGCAGCAATAAAGAACAAGGACATAGCCAACTATCAGAAGATGGTTTGGACAGCATGGTGCGAGGCGAACAATGCGCTGCAGGAGGAAAAGCTCATAGAGCCTGCCGAACTGAAGCTGGCTAAGAACAGCGCCTGGCACTTGCCACAATGCCTGGAGCCTAATGCGGTCATGCCTTATTATTACGGCAAAAAGGGTGTGGCTGCCAATGGTCAATATCCGCTCTTCCTCTACACACACGGTTCGGGCTCGAAGGACAGAGAATGGGCGAATGGTATCGAACTGGGTCTCGGCTTCAAGGATGCGCCGTCTATCTATTTCATTCCGCAGATTCCGAACGATGGCGAATACTATCGCTGGTGGCATCTGTCGAAACAGTATGCCTTCGAAAAGCTTATTCGTTTGGGTTTGACGAGCGGCGAGGTGGATGCCAACCGACTCTACGTGTTCGGCATCAGCGAGGGCGGTTATGGCAGTCAGCGTCTCGCCTCGTTCTACGCCGACTATTGGGCGGCAGCGGGTCCGATGGCAGGTGGCGAGCCTCTGAAGAATGCGCCGGTAGAGAACTGCGCCAATATCGGTTTCTCGCTGCTTACGGGTGCTGACGACACCGGATTCTATCGCAACGACCTCACATGGTTCACCCAGGTGGCTTTCGACTCTGTGCAGCTGGCTCGTCCGTTGGCTGTGGACAACACGCCCATCTTCCGCCATCGCATCAACCTCTTGCCTGGCATGCAGCACCACATCACTTACGGACTGACCACACCTTGGCTCAAGCAGTTTGTGCGCAATCCGTATCCGAAGACGGTGCTTTGGGAGGACTTCGAGATGGATGGCAGACATCGTTCGGGATTCTATAACCTGCAGGTGCTGGCACGCCCGTCAGAGGCAAGAACATACTACGAGATGGATATCGACAAGAACGTGGTTTCTATCAAGGTAAGTGACGTAGAATACGTTACGACGATGAAGGACAAGATGTGGGGCATCGACCTGAAGTTCAATCGCAACTACACTATAGCTACCGGTGGCAGACTGAGGGTGTATCTCAACGAACAGTTGGTAGACCTAAAGAAGCCAGTAACTGTCAAGATAAACGGCAAGCAGGTCTTCCATGGTGTTGCCAAAGCCGATTTGCAGGCAATGGTGAACAGTTGCATGGAATACTTCGATCCATACCGTGTGTATCCGGTTGCAATCGACTTGTCTTATTAATGTAAAGAGAACGCATCTACTTAATACAAAGAGATAAAAAAAAGAGCTGCATCAAAACTCTGTTTGGAGAGTCTTGATGCAGCCCTATGTGTTTTTACAAAGTATGTGTCCCGATTATCAATCTACTAACTAACTACTTACTAACCTAATCAACTATACTTAAACAACTATACTAATCAAAATCTATTGCAATCTATATCATTATCCAATCTATGCATTTTCGTTAGATGTGTTTTCTTTAAAGATTTGAAGCCTTACGGTCTTTTAATGTTTTTTCCTTTTGACATTGCAAAGATAGAAATAAGCAACCAACCGATATTCAACATATCGTTCACGCTGTTGTAATTATGTTGCATGAAACAAAAATGCTTGAATAATATGCACAAATGCATTATTTTTGCTATATTTGCAGCGAATTTAAGCGATAAAGTTCAAAAAAATAATAGGAAACGCAGTTTTTCCTATCCCGATAAATACAAACAACTTAAAAACAACATATCTAATGAAACACTCAGCACGCAGATTCTACAAGTATCTCCTTCTGTTTCTGCTCCCACTGATAATCTCATGCACCAGTCAGCCGAAGCGCTTCGTCATAGGCGTGTCGCAATGCTCAGAGGACGTGTGGCGCGAGAAGCTCAACGAGGAGCTACGCATCGCCGCACTCTACTACAACGATGTAGACCTGCGCATCAGTTCGGCTAACGACAACGTGCAGTTGCAGACCGAACAGATAAACAAGTTCGTGGACGAGGGTGTAGACCTGCTCATCGTGGCACCGGGTCAGGTGAGCATATCGCCTGCGATAGACCGCGCATACGAAAAGGGCATACCGGTGATTATCTTCGACCGACGCACACGGTCGAACAAGTACACGGCGTATATCGGCGCAGACAACAAGGAGATAGGCAGTTCGATGGGCGAATATCTGTCGGGCGCACTCACCGACGGTGGACGCATACTGGAGCTGTGCGGACTCTCTACGTCGTCGCCGGCGATAGAGCGCAAGCAGGGCTTCGACAGCTTGGTGGCTTGCCGACCGGGACTGAGCATTGTGGAACAGCTGAACGCCGACTGGACTGAGGAGGGCGCATTCCGCGCCATCGACTCGCTGCTCTCGAAACCGCACAACGAGTTCGACTGCGTGTTTGCTCATAACGACCGCATGGCAATGGGCGCACGACGCGCCGCCGAAAAGCACGGACTCGACCTCTCGCACATAAAGTTCTGCGGCATCGACGCCATGCCGCAGAATGGCGGAGGCATGGAACTCGTGAACAACGGCACGCTCTTCGCCTCATACACCTACCCCACTCGCGGCGATGAGGTGATGCAGCTCGCCATAAACATACTGACGGGAAAGAAATACAACAGAGAGACCCAGCTCTCGTCTGCACTCGTGACGCGCAACAACGCTCGTGTGCTGCTCATGCAGTACGACGAGACGGTAAGACAGCAGGACCATCTCTCTACGCTTCGCTCGCGTGTGGACAAGGCTGCCAACGACTTCAACACGCAACGCATCTACCTGCTCGTGTTGCTCGTGTTCGTGGTGCTGCTCATCGTGATGTGCGCCGCTGCCGTCTATGCGTTCTTCACCCGTACACGCATCAACCGACAGCTGAAAGCCTCGATGGAACAGCAGCGCAAAATGACCGAGGAGATGGAGGAAATGACGCAGACGCAGCTGCAGTTCTTCACGAACGTGAGTCACGAACTGCGCACACCGCTGACGCTCATCGCCGGACCTGCAGAACAGTTGCTCGAAGACCCGACGATAAAGGGTGGACAGCGTTCGATGCTGGAGATGGTGCAGCGCAACACGCGAATACTGATACAGCTCGTGGGCGAGATTCTCGACTTCCGCAAGGTGCAGAACAACAAGGCTGAGCTGCACCTCAACCGCTTCTACCTGCAGCAGGAACTGACGACATGGACTGAGGACTTCCGCACGGTGGCGGCTCGCCGCGGCATAACGATACACGTGGATGTATCGGGCGTGGAGGACGACGCGGTGCTGATTGCTGACCGCAACAAGATGGAGCATGTATACTTTAATATAATGTCGAACGCACTGAAGTATACGCCCGAGAAAGGAAGCATCAGCATCTCGCTGATACACAGCGACCACAGCTACACGCTGCGCATCACCGATACGGGCAAGGGCATTCCGGCTGAGGAACTGCCGCATCTCTTCGAGCGCTTCTACCAGGCGAAGGGCGCCATCGGCGGTACGGGCATCGGCCTGTCGCTCGTGAAGGCGTACATAGACATGCACCACGGCGACGTTCACGCCGAGAGCGAGGATGGCAAGGGTACAACGTTCGTCATCAAGTTGCCCGACTCGCAGCCAGGTTACGACCCTGCAAAGGATGCGCCGGCTGCAACTCAGGCGGAGAAGGGGCTGGTGGACGACAACTATATTGCCACCGACAGCACGCCGAAAGAAAACTCTGACCGCATTACGAACGCCGAGGACTTCGACGCAGAGCGTCCGCTCGTGCTCATCATCGACGACAACAACGGCATGCGTGCCTACCTGCGATCTATTCTGCAGGACAAGTACAACGTGTCGGAAGCTACGAACGGCGAGCAGGGCTTGGAGAAAGCACGCCGCGAGGTGCCGAAACTGGTGGTGTGCGACGTGATGATGCCGGTGATGAACGGCTTGGAATTCACAAAACGACTGAAGGCGGACACCGCAACGAGCCATATTCCGGTGGTGCTGCTCACGGCACGCTCGCTCTCAGAACAGCGCAAGGAGGGCTACGACACGGGCGCCGACTCGTATATCACGAAGCCGTTCTCGGGCCAGGTGCTGCTCTCGCGCATCGAAAACCTGATGCGTTCGCGCGTAATGCTGCGGTCGGTGTTCGCCGGCGACAAGCAGGAGGCGGAGGAAGAGGAGAAACTGAACGCAGCCGACAAGTCGTTCGTGGGTAGACTGCGCTCGGCTATTCAGGAGAATCTCGGCGACAGCGACTTCTCGGTGGAGCGCTTGGGCGAAGAGATAGGACTCTCTCGCGTGCAGTTATATAGAAAGGTGAAGGCTCTGACGGGTCAGACGCCGGTGGAACTGCTGCGCAAGGCGCGACTCACGAAGGCTCGTCAGCTGTTGGAAAAGACCGAAAAGAGTGTTTCCGAGATTGCATACGAGGTAGGCTTCACCTCTCCCTCGTACTTCAACAAGTGCTTCAAGGACGAATTTGACATAAACCCAAGCAGCTTGCGATAAACCGCAAGAACCGAAGCTGGCAGATTGGCTGGTAGATATCGCTTTTTTGCGTGATATCTACCAGCCATTATTGCATTAATAATGTGCGGGTTACGGCAATGCTGGCAGATATGGAGGATTTTTTCACGTACTTAATCAATAACACTAATTATATATTATAACGATTTCATGTGTTATGAACATTTACGATTTTTACTGTTGCCATACCATCCTGCAGATACAAAAATACGGGGTAGAATGTTGACATTCTACCCCGTATCAGGTCGGGATGACAAGACTCGAACTTGCGACCTCACGCCCCCCAGACGTAACTCTTTCGGTTGTAACACATTGGATTTACGCTTGTTACAATTCAGAAAATCACAACATGCAAGTTATTTGCAAGTTGTGCTTGTATTCTCCATAATCCAGACTTAGTTATAACACTTAGCACAGGAGATATGCAATATCATTTTATGCACAATTTTTCAAGAAGCTCGATCAGACGCTTGTTTAAATCGTCCTGTCTCTTAATGTGCTCACATATCATATCGTTTTGTTTTTGAATCACAGCTATTAGCTCCTTATTGTCATTTTCCCTTAACCGCAAATCAGCTGACGGCTTCGTTTCATCATCATCTATTAATCGGAACGAATCAACGTCGTCTTCACCAAATCTATCATACAGTTTCTTGTACAATACTTTGGGAAGTTCTATCTTCTCAGATTCCATGCGTGAGATGCCTGACTGGGCTACACCAAGTATTTCAGCGATTTCTGACTGCTTCAGCGAATGCGCAAGTCTAAATTCTCGTAGTTTAAACATATTTATTAAATTGTTAATTTTGTATAACAGCGTGATATATATGCTTGTATATTTGCATATATCAAGATATATTTGTATCTTTGCATAAAGATATAAATATAATGCAAAGATAATGGAAAATAACCAACCGTCAAATACTTTCGGGCAAAAAGTAGAAAATATGACCTTAAAAGGTTATTACAAAAGATTGCCCTTGCGTAGCGCACCGAGAAAAGACTTTATAAAAGAGGTGGCACGAGAATGTCATGTTACCTTACAGACGGTGCGAAATTGGATTTTGTATGGCATAAAGCCTCAACAGCGCTGCCATATTGATATTTTATCAGAACTGACAGGAATCAAAGAAGAAAATTTATGGAAGGATTAGAATTCTATGTTTTTGAAGATGAGCTTTGGTGTAAAACGACAAGTGGGAAGAATTTCATTGTTGATGAAACGAAGACCGAACTTGTGAAGTATATGCTGGAGAAAATACGCAATAGGCACCCGGAGGCTTATTCTGCATTGGAAGCGATATATCAAAGCAGCTCCCCAAACCAACAGTATTATCAATATCTTTTAATGCGAAGATTTTGCAAGTGTAACTTCTGTAGTCTTGATGCTACGGTGTATGATGTAGAAGATGTTGATGCTGATGGTAAGTTCAATTTTGAAAAGGTAGAATGTCCGATGCGTGGCGAATGTCCGTATGAAGGAGTTATTTGTATGCCGAAATTCAATTCAAATCTTTCAGCGGCAGAGCTTCGCGTTATGGAGCAATTATATAGAGGTAAATCAGAACAAGAAGCGGCTAAAGAACTGTTTTTGTCACCAAATACAGTTCATCAGCATGTAAAGTCGGTATATGTAAAACTTGGAATACATCGGCTTGCGGACTTCGTTCAATATGCGAATAAAAACAATTTGTTTAACAAACTTAAATAAATATGGCTATACTTAGAAAAAATGACGTCGTAAAAGAACGTCCAGTTATCATTGTCTTGTATGGTACACCTGGTACCGGTAAGACATCGTTGGCAACAACTGCCGAGAGTCCTATGTTGATAGACACAGACCGCGGATTTGATAGAGCAGTGCAGCGTCCAGACATCGTTGTAACAGCATCGCAGTGGGAAGACATATACAATGAGGAAATCATTGGTAAAAATGTCATCGAGAATGGCGTACATGTTTGGAAACCTGGGCTTATTTCAGAATGTAAAACTATAGTAGTTGACACGGCAAAGGCTATGCTTGATGACTATCTTAGCGCATATGCCGTGAAGATGGACTACAAACTAGAGAAGAACTCGCTTAAACGTTACGGCCTTATGGGAGAATTGTTTAAGCAGTTTGTCAGCGTTCTTCGTGCGAACGAGTCTGATATCGTTTTTATCTGTCACGATAAAGAAAATACAGACGGAGACATAACCAAACACTCTCCTGATTGCACCGGTCAGTCAAAGGACTTGCTTATTCGCATAGCAGACCAGGTCGGTTACATTTGTAAGGAAAACAACAATCGTGTGATAAAATTTGAGCCTACAGACAACAGAGTAGGTAAAAACGTAGCTGAGATACCAGACACATGGATTCCAAATTATGGTACAACAGAATTCGAGACATGTATGGCTGACATCATCAAGCGCGTGAAGAAAGCCATCATTTCTAAGTCGGATGCACAAGTAAAGGCTAAGAAAGATGTAGATGAAGCTCGCAAGAAGCTTGCGATGGTTAATGATGCAGAAGGCGCAAACGCCCTTATTGAAGTGGCTCATGGTCTTGCTAAGATACACCAAAAAGCCTTCATGAACCAAATGATAAAAGAATTGTCACAGAAGGGCATAGTTTTCGACAAGGTAACTAAAAAGTTTGTACAGAATGACAAAACCGCAGGTTCGGGTAACGTTGCTTGAAAGCTTTAGACGTTATATATCGGGAGAATATGCTTATGTTGATGAGCAGAGTGTCATCGATAATATAACTAAGAAGTTTGAAGGAAATGACTACACACGTATAGGTACAGCCTTCCACTCTATTGTAGAGACAGGCAAACCTATATGTGAGGTCGTTCCTGAAGGAGAGCGGCATTTTACCTATTATAATAAAGATAGGACAGAGCATGTCCCATGTGGAAGAAAGTTCGTTTATGATGGAGGCGAAGCCATTCTTGATATTCCACAATGCAAGATTGCTCTTGAATATAGAAATGAGCATATAAAAGCATTTCATGAGGTTCGGGAATATAAGGATTTTGGGAGAGCTATCGTAACGGGCTGCGCAGACATGATAGACGGTGTTGAAATACGAGATATAAAGACCAAGTATAGTACCGTCTCTGCAGATGACTATATAAATAGTTGTCAGTGGAAGTATTATCTTGAACTTTTCGGTGCAGACACTTTCCATTTCGACCTTTTTGTATTTGAAGGTTACAACAAAGACAAGCACAAAGGCGATGTTCGTGGTCTACAGCTATCGCGTATAGATCCGCCAATAACTTGCTATAGATACCCACAGATGGAAAATGACAATAAAGCTTTATTAGACGACTTCATGGAGTGGGTTGAGTATAGAAACTTATTAAGTTACTTACCAAAAGTAGAGACATATGGCTAATACAATGACAGGAAGGATTTTGTCTATTGGAGATGTTGAATCAATACAAGGCAAAAGCGGTAATACGTTTAATAAAAGAACATTAGTTTTGAATTGTACGTATTCAAACTATTGTGAAGTATATGAGAACTATCCGAGTTTTGAATTCTCCGGACGACATATCGATGATTTATCCGACTTTAAGGTCGGAGATGTAGTGACTGTTTCGTTCGTTATACAAGGAAATAAGTATAAAAAAGAGAATCAACCAGAGAAATTCTTTAATACAATAGCTGGTTACAAAGTAGAGTATCACCATCGCAATGATTCTCCTAAGAGTTCTTTGCAAAGAGATTCACAAACAACAACTACAGCAGAACAAAAAGTAGATGATTTGCCATTCTAATGATATTCAATCTTAACAACGAAGTTGATAGGGTTCGCTATAAGGACTATTGCAATGGTCTTTATAGCGATTCCATAAAGACAAGGAACGCATTTATTGTTGAGGTGAAGAAAAAACATCGTCCGCGTTCTATTGTGCAAAATAGTTATCTACATGTTTGTCTTGCTTACTTTGCGTCAGAATTTGGTTACAATCTTGAAGAAGTAAAATATAATATCTTCAAAAAGATTGTGAATCAAGATATTTTCTCAAAACAGAGATTAAGCAAACGAGGTCAAATGGTAACTTATTGGCGTAGTACTGCAGACTTGGACACTAAAGAACTAACCGATGCGATAGAGAGGTTTCGTAACTATTCAGCAATGGTTGCAGGCTTATACATACCAGAGCCGAATGAAGAAAGTGCCTTGTTGGAGGCGCAAAAACAAATAGCATTATACGAAAAATATTTATAGATATGAAATCAGATTTAAAGGGCTATACTCCAATAAACGTAGAGTACGTTATTAAAGAAGAGGCGAAAGAGGTTTTTCCGTTAAGCCTTGACTTCTCTTCTCTTGAAGAAGAAAAACTAAATGGCGAAAAACCTATAACAAATAAGCGGGATGCGCTTAAGTTCATCGGAAAGGTATTTACCGCGACATTCCCTGATAATGAATTGGTAACGCGCAAACTCGATGACTTCGAGAAGCAAAACATTCGTGAAGAATATTGCACCCTCGAAGAAAACGATGTACCAAAACGCAAACTCGAATTAGAAATTGCTATAGAAAGGGCAAAGAAAATGAAAAAGGATGCTGAGGAAGCATATGCCTCAGTACTCATGGAGGTTGCCAAATATGCCGCTGAGGTAAAACTTGGTACAATCGATGTTAGACTTAAGGCTAAAGATACATTCTGTATCGCCTTAGCAGGGTATTATCTTGTTTACTCCTGGGACAATACAAAAGAATGTTTCGTGTTAGCGAATGCTTATGAAATACCGGATAGAACAGAACTTTGGGCAAACGAAGAAAAGAACAGGAAAGCCATGAAGGAGTTGTTCGGGTTAGACTTCGCTGAGATGGAGCTAATATCAGATACTTCTCGAGAAGAAAATATTGACGATACAGAAGATGATGATTTGCCATTTGGGGAATAATGTACAATCTAAGGTATTATCAAAAAGAAGCGAGTGATGCAGCCGTTAAGCTATTCACTGGTAAGACAGACAAGAATGGCTTAATTGTTATACCAACTGGTGGTGGTAAATCCCTCATTCTTGCCGATATTGCCTCTCGGCTGGAAGGGCCATTATTGGTATTCCAGCCGAGCAAGGAGATATTGCAGCAGAATTTCGCGAAGTTGCAAGGTTATGGCATAGTAGATTGTGGATGCTATAGCGCCTCTGTTGGATGTAAAGATATCAATAGAATAACGTTTGCAACCATAGGTAGCGTTATGAATCACATGAGGGATTTTGATTGCTTTAGGAATATCATCATTGATGAAGCGCACTTTGTCAATTCTAAGGCTGGACAATATAAACAGTTCATAGAAGCTAAAAGCCGACAGGTGGTTGGTCTTACGGCCACACCTTACAGGCTTGATAAGTGCACAGGAGGTTCTATGTTGAAGTTCCTTACACGTACTCGCCCGAGAATATTTTCCAAGGTTATATACTGCTGCCAAATAGGCGAGCTTTTGTCAAAGGGGTTTCTAGCTGCATTGAGTTATTACGATTTAACATCTATCGATCTTAGGCGAGTTCGAAGTAATTCCACTGGTGCAGACTATGAAGAGAAAAGTCTCATTGCAGAGTATGAGAGAAGCGGGTTCTACGATAAATTATCGGACACTGTAGTAAAGGTGATGCACCCAAAAAGTGGAATACCTCGTAAAGGCATATTGGTATTCACTGCATTTAGAAAAGAATCCGACAGTCTTGTTCGAAAACTCCGGACACTTGGTGTTGATGCTGCAATAGTCACATGTGATACGCCGAAGAAGGAACGCGAGGATATTCTCAGTAAGTTCAAGCGAGGTGACATAAAGGTCGTCAGTAACTGTGGTACACTAACTACAGGATTTGACTACCCAGAATTAGATACTATAATTTTGGGTAGACCGACGAAATCGTTAGCCCTTTACTATCAAATGGTCGGGCGTGCAATAAGACCGTCACATGGTAAGGAGGGCTGGATTGTAGATCTTGCCGGGAATTACAGGCATTTCGGTAATGTGGCCGACCTATATATTGCAAGACCACCAGGAACAACGAAATGGGATGTGTATTCACGGGGGAGACAACTAACAAGTACAATTTTATGATAATTAAGTACAATACATACGAATAAATCTTAGGTGTTGATTATATCACGCCTTGCCCACATAGTCAGGAAGGGAGATATACGCACGAAACGATAAATGTCGGAAGTCGTGCATGTTGTAGATGTCCCTACTATATTAGTAAAGATACAGAAAAAGTTAATTGTAAATTTAAAGAGAAAAATGTTTCCGTTTTACCGAAAGAAAAAAACGCAATCTTCGTCTTCAAAAAAGAAAGGTAGTAGTGCCGACTTGATAAAGAGGCTTGATAAGATGTTCGCTTGCTACATTCGCCTTAGAGACGTTATGCCAAACGGCATGGGGAAATGCATTAGTTGTGGAAAAATAAAGCCATACAGAGAAATAGATTGCGGTCATTTCTTTGGTCGTGCAAATATGGCGACACGCTTCGACGAAGACAATTGCAATGGAGAGTGTAGAGGGTGCAACAGAGCTTCGTCAGACCATCTTATTTTTTATCAAGAGAATCTCATTAAGAAGATTGGAGTTGCACGTTTCTCGTCACTGAGAGAGAAAGCTCGTTGGACAAAGAAATGGGAGGCAGACGAACTACAGAGGTTGATTGAATATTACAAAAAAGAAGTAAAAAGATTAAGCTATGAAAAAGGAATCCATGTGTCAGTATAACAATAAAAGCCCGACGTTTCACAACGTCGAGCTTCTTAACCAATTAAATTCACTAAAGATTTAATGAATTATAGATGCAAATTTAAATAAAAAATTTGAAAATGGCAAATGTTATCAACATGAACACTTTCAAAAGAAACACTTGCATGAAAAATATATAACTCTACTACTACCGCAAAAATACAAAAAATAATCAACTTATGCAAATATATCAATCTTTAAATGTGGATATTTTAGTATATTTAACTATAAAAATTGTTCTGTTTGCTCAAAAATTCATAACTTTGCCTATAGAAAAATGTATAACAATATAAGATACGATAAAGATGGTTTATATTATTAATACATATAAAAAATCTAATTCAGGATTGAAAACACATCCTGAATCATACGAGTATCGCGTTCAACCATAAGAACTTATAAATTATGAAAAAGGTTGATTACTCTAAATTGCTTTGTTCCTTTTGGGAAAAGAGGATAGTTTGCGCGCTGACAAGTTGCGAAGCAGATTTCTATTACTATTTGCTGAAACAATGCGACTTGGGTAACTGGGCAAACCCATTCAAATTGCCGACGAAGAAGTGTGAGTTAGAACTTGACTTCAGTAGAAAGACAATTAGTAGTGTTAGAAACTCTTTACATCAGAAAGGATTTATAAATTTCAAAGCGAGCAAGGTAAGAGGAGAAGTGGCGGAATATGAAATAGTTGGACTTGCAGCGTTTCTTGTGGAAACACAAACGGAAACGCAAAGTGGTACACAAACGGAAACGCAAAGTGGTACACAAACGGAAACGCAAAGTGGTACACAAACGGAAACGCAAAGTGGTACACAAACGGAAACGCAAAGTGGTACACAAACGGAAACGCAAAGTGGTACACAAACGGAAAGAAAAAAAGAAGACATTCCCCCCATACCCCCTATAGAAGAAAAAAAGAAAGAAGTGTCTTATCAGACGGATAGCGGTCGTTCGACCGCTGGGACTTTGCATCAGCGGTGTCGTAAGTTTTTCGAAGCGTATGTATCTGAACGATACCCCGAAGAATATTACTGGACGGCAAAAGATGCTGGGCAACTAAAGGTTCTACTAAATGCCATCCGTTTCACTCGTAAAAGTCACAAAGCGGAAGACGGTCACGCCGACCCGCGTCCGACCGACGACGAGAATATGTTCAGTGCATTCAAGGCTTTTGTAGAGTACGCTTACAATAAAGGCGACACATGGTTACTTGGAAATTTTACCATACCAAACCTAAGTTCACGATACAACTCATTGCGTCAAACAACAAACAGAATAGAAACAAATGGAACACACCGAAGAAAAGAATCAGGCGTACCAACCTACGCAAGCAAGGACGAATATGACAAGGGGTTTGCGACTCCCACTAAGCGATAGAGAAGCAAAGAACTTGATTTATGGCTTCTATAAAAGAGAAGTCGAAGTAAGGAAACGTATCTTTCAGTTTACGAAAGAGTTGCGGAACAATATTTCCCGTATTGGCGATTTTCTTACTGTTGAAGACAACTTCTATGGGCTCTTTATCCCCGGTACAGTCGGTAACGGCAAAACCACTATGATGAAAGCCATAAAGGATTTGCTCGTATACCTAATAGACAAAGAAAAAATAATCTATTGCGAGGGAGACAAATATCCAACTTTTATTACTGCAAGAGAGTTGGCAGAGTTGTCATGTGATAGAAGTGCTTTCAGAATCGTTAAGAACACGAAATATTTGTTCATTGATGATTTAGGAGCAGAACCTGTAGAAATCTCCAATTACGGAAATTTTATATACCCCTACATTGACGTACTTGAGTACAGATATGATAGGTTACTACCAACTTTTATCTCTTCTAATTTCAGTGCAAGCGACTTGGGTAATAAGTATGAGAGCGAGCGTGTGACCGATAGAATGAAGGAAATGTTTCAAATTATTAGCTTTAAGGAGGAGTCATTCAGATGAGCACAGATACAAAAAATGCCCCACTAATAAATGATATTGGAGAAGAGAAGTTTGTAATAGGCTGCTTGCTTATGGATCAGACTGCATACACAATTGCGAGTCAGCATTTGACTGACGACTGTTTTTACGACAGCACATGTAAGAGCATCTGGAAGGCCATAGACATGATTGGCAAAAATGGCATCCCAATAGACCTAATTACGGTTTCAGCCGAATTGACGAAGAAAAAAGAGCGGATTTCGGCGATAGACCTTGTAAACATCACGTCTATGGTTGCATCTACCGCAGGGATGGAATATCATATTATACGCCTCGTTGATTTAAGCAGGAGACGCAAGATGTGGCTGATAGGACAAAAACTATCAAACGTTGGGCTTTCAGAAGAAATACCCACAGCAGATGCACATCAGCAAGCAATAGATGGCATAAACGGTGTTTTTGAGCAAGCGGAAGGTGTCTTTACGCTTGAAGATTCCATGAAGTGTTTGAATAGCATTATCAGCTTAAACATGAAGCATGGCGGTGTTACTACTGGCACTAAGACAGGATTTGCACCATTTGATGCAAAGGGTGGACTGCAAAAATCGGATTTGATAATCATAGCCGGCGAGACTTCAATGGGAAAGAGTTCACTCGCGTTGACAATAACAAGACATGCGATAGAGACAAACGAAAAGGTCGCGTTCTATTCCATGGAGATGACCAAGGAACAATTGGCAGCTCGAATGATTTCGGCAAAAACAAACATACCTGCAAATACAATACTTTACTCAGGAAATATGTCTTCAGAAGAAATAAAGATGATAGACGAAGCACGGGGCGCACTTCCTGGAAAGAACCTTTTCTTCGACGATAAGAGCACATCAAACATAGACTCCATTTTATTATCAATAAGAATGATGAAAATGAAATCTGACATAGGCGGAGCTGTAGTTGACTATCTTCAAATACTCAACGTAAATTCTAAAAACACAAGCTTTAGTCGAGAACAAGCGATGGGTGACGCTGCACGTAGGTTCAAAAACCTAGCAAAAGAACTCGGTATTTGGATAATAGCACTAAGTCAATTATCACGCGATAGTAACAATCCTGAGCCGAACCTAAACCGCCTTAGAGACAGTGGACAGATAGGAGAAGCAGCAGATATAGTGATGCTCATATACCGACCAGAATATTACAATCGAAGTTATCCTGCCCCATATGACAATCGTGAAGAATATCCAATTGAAGGAACAGCAATGATAGATGTAGCGAAAGGAAGAAACATTGGAACGTTCAAATTCTTTCTTGGTTTTGACAAAAAGACAACCAATTTCTACATATCCGATTCTTTCTCAAACACGCCGCATCTAACAGACGCAAACGAGCCAATTGAAGAAGACGCACCATTCTGATATTCAGCAAGTTACAAGTTTTAAATTTAGTATATTTAACTAAAATATCTATTAGTATATTTGCATATATACGAATATATTAGTACCTTTGCATATAGTTAAGAAACAGGTAGAATTGACTAACAGGTCGCTACCTAACAAGTTAAACCAATTAAAACATTAAAGATTATGAAAGCAATAAAGATTAACAACTTCCCAGAGTCATTGGTACTCGTTTTCGTTGAGAATAATATAACATTCGCATACAATTGGGGAAACGCAATTGTTATGGGTACAAGCAGCATAGAGAAACTTAAGGCTCGCTTGATGAAAATAGGTGTAGCCCCCTCTGATGTTGAACTTCTTTCTTGCGAGGTGATTGAACTTAACAACGCAAGTGATATATACGATTTTTAACCAATTAAATCCACAATATAATGAATACCATAACATTAGATTTCGAAAAATTAGCAGAAGCAATGGTTGTTTCGTTCAAGTACAACACAAAAGAAGAACATAGAGGCGCACTAGCTATGCTGAGCATGATTGTTGGCAATGGAGATGTGTATAACAAGATTTGCGAAATAGCTGAAAATAAACTCGCAGAAGAAAAGAACAACGAAAAGTAATATAGGGAGATACGGCAATGACAAAAGAAAAAGAAATTCAGATTTTACAATCACTTAAAGGTGATACGTATTTTGCACAGATGTTTGGCGACGACATCGACAGGATGTGCGAGAACATTAGCGTTGATTTTGCAATCGAGAGCGGCTGTAAATTTAACACAAAAGCTGAGGTTCTACAAAAGGAGCTTAAAGAACAAAAGGAGCAAGCGAAGCAGGAGGCATTGGATTTTGCTTACGGCATCATCCTAGCTTTTCGCGAAGGCGACGGTGTGCGCGACAAGGTTTATCAGACGATAGAATCTCGCATCGGTATTGATGAGATGATTAAGTTCAAGCACTCACAAAAAATAGAGCTTTCCGATACGGAAATCAACTACCTGGTCGGCAAGCTTAGATAACAGTTTATACCATCCGTGCTGCGATGTGGCGCACAAGTAGTTCAAGCCTACGCACGGAACAAAGGCATCATTAGCCTTAGGCAGTCTTACAGATTTTCGGTTATCAATTTACCTTTGAGCCGTTTCCTGCCTCGTAAACAAAGAAAGGACTGAAAGGGGAAAGGGTGAGGTGAACACTACACACAGCAGGAAAGGGTGCTTAATCCCACCGCCAAACCTTGGTAATGGCGCAAAATCACAAGGCGTGAGCACAACACGACAAAAGCCGTAGAGCAAAGACCATGCTCTTGCTACATAAGCCGTAAAAATCCCAGGGAAGGGCAGAACCAAGGAAGAAGGAAAACTTCATTTAATAAGGCAAACCAAACATCCGCCACGATGTTTATTGGTCATGTGGCGATGGTGTGCGAACCATCTAAAATAATGAAGCACGTTGGAACAAACGTTAAGTACAAGATGATAACTTTGTAATAATCCGTTGGGCGAAAACGTTAAGCGCATTCAAACATTCACTCAAAACACATACAATATGGAAACAGCATCAATAATCGTAGAAATCGGAACTGTTTGCAATGGTAATATCGTAAAAAACGAGGTCACATTACAAATACCGAGAGAAGCAGCGGTGATAATAAGCGAGGCTTGGAATAACGATGAGCTGCCGCAGCGCGAAGCTATTGTGGCGCACAATTTTTTGGGCAACCAGTTTGCACACTGTGACCTTGTAATTGATAACGGCATCGGCGGAGGTATGCTTAATATGGTAAAAGAAGACACTGACGACGAAAAGTATTTCAGTGTGGAAGAATACGAAAAAGAAGAGTAAATGGCAGCGTTAAACATTAATACACGATACAACTGTGAAACGTGTGAAGCAGCCGACAAATACGGTAGAGGATGTAAGCATGGACTTATGTTTCCTGTCGTGCTGACCATGATGAAAGCTTACAACTGTCCCAATTATAAATTCAAAAACAAAGAATAATATGATAGAAATTCCAAAGTCAAATGCCCGTGAGCAACAGGAAAACGAACTTGCATCATGGGTGCTCGAGAAGCTGGAGACAAGAAACGAAGTACAAATTTTACAGCGAACCGATGGTTGTTGCGCAGGAAATTGGGTTGGTAGTTTGCCTAATGAAGAATGGCACACATCGTCTTTTGAAGCGGTGGAAAACGTTGTACGAGCGTTTCGCCGACAAGGGTATTCTGTTACCGAGCATTGCTCGATGCGTTACCCAAGTGCTTATATAAACTTTAGAAAATAACGGTATGGCTACAGTTAGAAAACCACAAGAAGCACCGACATCGTCGCCAGCTTGCACGCAAGAAATACCTACATTATCGTCCGTCTACGTTGTTGTTGGCGAGTCTTACGACCAGATGGAGGACAACGAAAAGGATGTAATAAATATCCGGCATGGTATTCTTCGCATCTTTGCAACTAAGGAGGATGTAAAAGCTTACATACAAAAGTATTTCGACGAAGCTTTCCCTGACGACGCAACGCTTTACACGCTGGAAGATAAAAAAGGACTGTACAAAGCAAAGATAACCGTAAAGGTTCGAAATAACTTAAAAAGCGCCGTTTCGTGTGAAGGTAGTCTTGAAGGTCGCGTCTACAACCTAAGTATAGAAGCTTACGAGGTCGACATCACTACCGGCACCGACGGACTGGTTGGCGACGACGATTTAGATGATGCCTTGTATGAATAAAAAAATATATACACCACAAATGTTGGCAGAACATTTTAAGGTAACTACACTTAATCCATACAGTATAAGGTTTCAGGAGCCTGTAAATGTTCAAGGGAGAAAGAGATACAATAAAGCTGAAGCCGTTAGTTTATCCGTAACAGAAAACAGAAAATTCGGTTTTTCATCTGTAGTTCATGTCATCGTGGATGGACATTACAGAAAAGTTAATTGGGATAAACTTTCAGACAGCGAAAAAATACTAATACAAAACAAATTAAATATATAAAAAGATGGTAAAAGGGACTGAAACGTTCAAGAAAGTAATAAAAGGCTATCTTGATAATAGGGCAGCCAATGACGATTTGTTTGCTGCACGTTATAACAATAAGGATAAGTCAATTGACGAATGTTGCGATTATATAATCGAGCAGGTAAAGAAAACAGGATGCAATGGATTTGTCGATGAAGAAATATTTGGCATGGCAATTCACTATTATGACGAAGACGGTATAAAACCGCAATGTAGCCATTCTGCATGCTCTGTTATAGTAAACCTTTCTGACCACACGAAAGAACAACTCGAACAAAAAGCGAAAGAAGAATTTCAAGACAGATATCTCGCCAAGCTTGAGGCAGAGGATAAAGCTAAAAAAGAATCAGCGAGGCGCAAGGCTCAAGAAAAGAGACAAAAAGAAGAGGCGGCTGGTCAGCTTAGCCTGTTTGATATCTAAATCTAAAAAAAATGAAGCCACGAAACAAATTAGAAATGGAGGTAGTGGAACTATCTGCTAAGCTCCCAATTATATCCCAACATCAAGAAAAATGGGCAAAAGAACGCCTTATTAGAATAGAAGAGGCTTATAATCGTTCATCACGTATAACAGTCAGTTCTTTTCTTGTTATAACAACATACAAAGGGTGGCAAGTAATAAGGTATTACATGATGTACACAAAGGTTGCCTATCATAAGGCTATAAAAACTTGGTTCGTAGAGTGTTTTCAACATTGGCTAAAAGACGGGAAATACGTTTTTCTTTCGAAACCGAGAGCAATGGGATATATAAACGATGCTTTTATACCATTTGCAGAAATGACAATAAAGCGTGATTATTGCTCTTACCTTGGTGATCCTCGTGATGTTTGTGGGTGGTCTGGAGTTTACTATGCAAGACTTCAACCCAAATACAAATATATATTGCAAAATAGAAAGGACATTGACGTTGATGTATTATTACGCACCGTTAATGCAAGCCCATATAACGAAACACTTCTTCGCAAATATCCTAAAGTATGGGTAGAAAGCAGGACTAAGGGCTTTATATATGACACCGAAAAAACTGCGGCAATCAAGATAGCAATACGACACAAGTATAGGACAACGCCAGAATGGTACGATATGATAGATAACCTCGCATATCTTAAAAAAGACTTACATAATCCAGCATTTGTGTGCCCGGCAAACTTACATGAAGCTCATGACAAATGGATGGCAGCAGCTCAAAAAAAGAGAGAACGCATGTCAGACAAAATGACAAAGTTAAGACAAATAGCAGAAGAAAAGGCAGAGCTTCGACGTTTAAAAGAGGCGGAGAAATATAATGAGAAGCTACGCAATGAAGCCAAATCTCTATCGGCACTATATATTAAAAAACGGGAACGCTACTTCGACATAGATATTACAGATGGTATTATACACATCCAAGTTCTAAAGTCAGTGGATGAATTTTTCGAAGAAGGCAAAGAAATGTGTCACTGTGTTTTTTCAAATAGATATTATGATATAAATAGAAAGCCGAATTGCCTTATATTATCAGCCAGGATAAATGGCAAACGAACAGAGACGATAGAGGTGGATTTATACTCTAATTTAGTAATTCAATGCCGCGGAAAGCACAATATGGATAGCAAATACCACAAACAGATTATGAACTTAATCAACTCTAATATGTGGCAGATAAAACTATTACATGAACACCATGCAAATGCTGTATAAAAATGGCGTTTTTGATTAAAAAAAAACCTTAATGTATTTGCATATATGCAAATATATTAGTACCTTTGTATATAGAAAGTTGGAAGTTAGATTTGATTGTCCAAATCATCCGAATAAGTTAAACCAATTAAATTCAGTGTAATATAAATACAAAATAAAAAGTCCAGACATCCACAAAGCGGAGACAAATAATGTTAAATTATTGTTAAATATCAATATATATCACAACATATATCAAAATAATCACTATTTTTGCAATCAAATGACATACGACTACGACAAATTAAGAGAGTACGTTAAACGATGTAATTGGTGTTGGGCTCAGTCTATGATAGAAGTGCCGCATGAATACATTCATCGTGACAAGTGCGCATTGACTCGCGAAGAGTTCTATTATTTCGTTAGCGCCCAGCGTGAAAACGGAATACACGAACGATGGGGTAAATACAATTTCCCATATCTTTACCTGGACGGATACAAGTATTGGACAATGGGAGACCCATTTGAAACCACTTGGATTTTAAATCGCCAGAAGGTTTTCAACGAATTTGACTTTCTCGACTGGCCGATTCCAAGACTTCATACAAACCAAGAAATGGACATGATGGCGAAAACCATTTTGTATTCATTTAAAGAAAAGAAGGTTTTTGAGGCTGGAATAGGAAATGGCGATTTCGTGAAGTTGTCTAAAATCCGACCGGAAATGTATTATGGGGTTGACCCTAGCAAAAAGTCAATATTGCAGTTCCGTGCGAACGCATTCGGATTTTATAGAAGGTGCTCTACAAAGTCATTCGAAGAGTCAATCAACAAATGGCTTTCAGCAGACAGCGTCGTAATTTCCCTATTTGGAACAGCATCGTATTTCATGCATCAGTATCTAGAGAAACTTGGTAAGAGTGGGATTGATTACTGTTTGATGTTTTATCGAGAGGACTTCGAACCTGAAGAGTTCAAAGATATGCATCACTTTAAGTACGACCGGGTACAATTGAAGTCAATGTTCCCAGGCTGCAATCTCTACAACCACCAAAAATACATAACAATATCAAACAAAAAGTTAGTTTGGCAGCAACCGACAATAGAAAATGAATTATTCCCAGTATGATGACATAGCAGTCAATTATGACAACCTCTTTCGTGATGAAAGTAGTTTAGTCGAGAACCGTGAGGTGGGAGCGATGCTTCCACCTCTCAAAGGTTCTGTCTTAGATATCGGTTGTGGAACAGGATTGCTAACGGAGGTATACGACATATCTCCACAGGATTATTTGGGCATCGATCCTAGTATTGGAATGTTAACACAGTTCCGCAAGAAACATCCAGAGTTTGCAGAACGTCTTGTAAACGAACCGTTCACTGGCAAAAACATAGATTGTAAAAAGTTTGATAATATTGTCGCTATGTTCGGTTCTCCGTCATACTTGTCAGGTTACGCCATAGTAGCTATATCTAAGAGCAATGCCCGTAAGTTTCTTATGTTCTACAAGGAGGGTTATCATCCTGTCACATATGAAAAATGCGATGTCGAGTTTTCACATAATGTGTATTCAAAGAAATCCCTTATTCATTTGTTTGGAGAAAATAACGTATCAGAATATCACAACTATATAATTGTAAATAGCCAATGAAACAGAAAGGGTTGCGTTATGATGGAAGTATTGATAAATACCCCATAACAGAAGGAGAAGTCTATTGTTTGGACAATGGAAGTAAAATCACCATTGCTGATATTACATTAGAGATTCCTGAGTTTTCGGAAAAGGCAGATTGTGTGTTTATTGACCCTGCTGGAAACAAGGGTGTTCTAAAGGCTTACTATACAAAAGCGGAAAAAGAATGCCCAGTCCAAAGCTTTGACGAGTTTGTCACACACATTAAAAAATGCATCGAACAAATAAAACCAGACAGGCTTTTTGTAGAGTGCTTTGCTCGTAATAAGACTCAAATTATCAAAATGGTCGAGTCTTTATTCCCATGTGTTAAAATTTACAACAACACATATTACCACAGTCCTAAAAATGCTTGTTGGATAGTACAAGGAACAAAACAGCCAGAGGATTGGAAACTTGAAGGAATGGATGAATGGGAAGCCGTTTTCAAAATATGTGAAGATGTTCCTTTCAAAGCCATAACAGATTTCTTCTTGGGACAAGGGCTCGTCGCTGAGGCAGCTTTTAATGCCGGTAAGGTATTTTATGGAAGCGACATGAATCGCAATAGACTTGCCGTTGCTATAAACCGCATAGCAAAACGAGGAGGAGATTGGACAATAAACAAATAAAAATCCTATGATAAAGCTATCACAAATTATTATCCTTAACGTTCCCAAAAGAGAACGTGAGGGCAAGTATCTAAAAAAACTTATAGAGACAAGTGCTAAGCCTTTTGGTATAGAGGTAAGTATTTCCATGGATAGAGGTTTAGGATTGTGGGATAATTACTCAAGAGCGCTAACGCAGGATGTAGCCGAGGGAACACACAGAATGATTATCCATGATGATATATCTTTTGACAGAAACATCCTCGAGAAAATACTTTACATCCTTTCTCATGCCCCTGAGCACAACATTATCAGTTTTTACAATCCAACCAATGGAGATTATATGGACTGCTTTAATAAAGGCAAGCATGTAATCTCAACAAAGACAAACTTTTGGCTACAGGCAAGTGTTTACCCAAACGACTTGGCGAAGGATTTCGTAGAGACATCTAATAAAATGACTGATGACCAAACCAGATATGACGACTCACGACTTAAAGCATATTTGCAGGCGAAAGGAACGTGTCTGTATGCTATCGTTCCCGGTTTGGTTCAGCATTTTGGTGCATACAGAAGCACTTTTGGGAATCCAGGTTCCGTCGGAGGGATACAGCGCTATAGCAACACATATAACAACCAGTTAGATGTAAAGACTATCAATTGGGAAGAGGAATTTAAAACTCCATATCTCGCAAAATCAAGCAAAGATTGGGTCAAAGAAATAGTAAATAAGGAATTTTTCGATGAATACAAGAAACTCTAAAGAAAACCTTGCTTTAAAATTGGCGAAAGACAATATAGAGGTAGAACAGGTGAAACCACTGCATATTGACTACATTAAAGTTGATGACATTTATCCAAATGACTACAACCCCAACACTCATGATGCAGATAGCTTTGACTTGCTCGTAAAGTCCTTGCTTTATTTTGGCTTTACCCAACCTATCGTTGTTAATCGCTCTACAATGCAGATTGTGGATGGAGAAAACCGCTACAGAGCCGCTTGCGTAATTGGATATGAAATGGTTCCAGTTTGTTTTGTTGACTTCGATGAAGAAAAACTTAAATATGCGACTATTATGCACAATGCCGCACGTGGACATAATAATAACGAAATGATGACTAAGTTAAAAAATTACTTGGATACCCATTTCGACAACTCCAGTGACAAAGTACTCTTAAATAACAGGAAGAAATGATATTTTATAGTGACAAGAATGTTTACGAAGCGGCTCTTGAGAGATTTAGATACATCTTTAAAGAGTTTTATGGCAAACGCAAGATTGTTGTAACAATGTCTGGCGGTAAGGATTCGACTGTAGTTCTAAATCTAGCCCACGAGGTTATGCAAGAAATGGGAATAGAGAAAATACCTGTTCTTTTCTTAGACCAAGAGGCAGAAACGCCAATGACAATTGAATATGTACGATACGTTATGCATCTTCCATGGGTTGAGCCGTATTGGATCCAGTCGTATTTTCAAGAATGGAACGCCTCAAAGGGAGAGTGGTTCAACGTATGGGGGCCAGGCGAAAAGTGGATTCGCGAAAAAGAGCCGGATTCTTATGGTGACTTGGAGATACCGCACAACCAGTATTTCTCCAAGACCCTTGATCAGGTGCACAGAATGTTATTTGGCAAAGACTACCTTACTTTGGGTGGTGTACGAATTGAGGAGTCGCCTGCAAGATTGTCGGGTCTTACAAGGGGAGAGTGCCTTCCAGGCATCACATGGGGAGGAGGCGGTGGATATTACAAAGACGGAACTCCAAGAAGTCTTGTGCTCTACCCTATTTGGGATTGGAAGGTATATGATGTGTGGTATTACATCTTCAGCAACAAGATTCCGTACTGTAAACTCTACAATTATCAATTCACACAGAAACCGCTACGAGCGTGTAGAGTTAGCTCGTTAATCCATGAGCAAGCTATACACGACCTTGGATTTATTAAGGAGGTAGATCCGTGGTTTTATGATAAACTTGTCAGACGAGTTGCCAATGTCAATACATCTGTACACGCTTTTAACGATGTGGCGAATTATTGTTACAACCTACCTCCTTATTTCAAGGATTGGGACGAATACGTTGACTACCTTGCCGATAACCTTTGTGAAGACAAGAAGAATGCGGAAACTATTAAAAGGGGATATCGCTCAGCAAAAAAACGCAACACAGCGAAAGCTGGACATTGTCAAGAGTGCGTTGATTACGTAATACATCAGATAGGCTTCACAAGCGCAGTTTGTGTTATTGCTGAGGATTTTGGCATGAAGAGAATACAGAGCGTTGAGCGCTCACTACGGCAGTATTTGAGTGACAATTATGTTAAAATAGAAAAAGCTAATAAAGAATATGAATCTTCAAGAAAACATAAAGAAGGAGTTTGACGCAGCGAAAGACAAGCTGCAGTTCTTAAACGACCTTAGAAAATACATAAGCTCTTTGTCTCCAGAGAAAGTAAACCCGGTTGACTGTGTACTTTGGGTAGACAAAGACATGGTGGTTGCCAATAACTATAACCCAAACCATGTTGCCGACAAAGAAATGCGACTTCTTTATACATCGGTAAGAGAGGACGGATACACTATGCCTATCGTCACCATTTGGGATGAGAAACTACAGAAGTACGTAATCATTGACGGATTCCACAGAAATCTCGTTATCCGCAAATTTGCTGACATAAACGAGCGTTGTGGCGGAAGATTGCCTATCGTAGTGCTCGACAAGGACATTGACCAGCGAATGGCATCTACCGTCCGCCATAACAGAGCGCGAGGAAGTCATTCTGTCGACGGTATGGTGAACATTGTTTTCAATATGCTTCGTGACGGAAAGTCAGAGCGTGAGATTTGTGAGCAGGTAGGACTTGAACAAAAGGAGCTCGTAAAGCTAAAATACGTGACAGGTTTTGCCAAAATATTTAAAAACTACAAGTACAACGCCGCAATTGAAAAAGTCGTAGATGAGAGGCGTGTGGCAAGAGAAACAGCAAAGAAAGGAGAAACAGAATGAAAGTAAAATCAGTTAAGCTAAGCGAGATTTACCCTTATTACGATAATCCTCGCGACAACACAAATGCCGTAGAGCCTACAAAGGAGAGCATTAGGCGATTCGGTTTTGTAAAGCCGATTTTGGTAGATAAAGCAGGAGTTATCATTGCCGGTCACACACGTTACGTCGCAGCTTATCAATTAGGCATGGAGTACGTTCCTGTTGTATATTCCAGCATGGATGATGAGATGGCGAAGAAGTATCGCATCCTTGATAATAAACTTGCCGAAAAGTCATCATTTGACGAAGACCAGCTCTTGGAAGAGTTGCGAAATATGGAAGTGCCAACAGAAATGCAGGTCTTCTTCTTCGAGGATATAGACCAAATGCTTAATTTCTCCTTTGATTCAATTAGTCAGCAAGCAGAGGAATACGGTGGCTTCCAAGATGATTATTCATCAGTTGATAACGAAAATTTAGAAGCCACATCATCTGAAACAGAAACTACATCTACCGACGAAGAGGAGGAAGACCCCGCAAAAGACCTATTCGTACTAAAAGAACGCGAAGATGGAAGCCACTACATGAAGGTTGTTTGTCCATTCTGCGGCAATATGGAAACCATTGAAATAGAGGAGGTATAATATGTCAGACATAAGAATCAACGATACTATCATAGAACTGCCAATTGAAAGCATCATACCGCATGATGGTTCGCACAAAACAGACGAAAATGCAGTTAGTGCTCTTATTCAGTCGATAAAAGACTTCGGTATTACGCAGCCCATCTCGATTGATAAAAACAACGTTATTGTAACTGGCAATGGAGTATACAAAGCGGCTAAGGCTTTGGGAATTGACAAAATTCCGTGCATACGTGTAGGCTATCTCACAGACGAGCAGATACAGCAGTATCGTATTGCAGACGACAAAACATCAGAGTTCGCAACATGGAACGAGAAAAAGCTCCGTAAAGAATTATCTTATTTAGGCGATCCGAACAGCTTACAGTATGCGTTCGACGAAAGCATAACTAACATGCTCGGTCTTAATGCCAAGCCTAAGGCCCCAAAAACAGTCACCGTTCCAACAAAGGAAGAAACAAATCATTCTGTTAAAAAAGTAATTACCGAGGAGCAAAAGGATCAGAAGTTCAAAGAGGAGTTGAAGGGTGTGGAAGAGACCATTCAAGTTAAGCCCTCAGAATACTACGAATATCATTGCTCGAATTGCGGCAAACTTGTAAAAGTAAAGAAGCCATGACACAAGAAACATCACAGCAGAAGACAAAATCGTTCGTGCATAGGATTCCAAACCCAGTTGGCAGACCTTTTAAAATAAAGTCTGCCTCCGAACTTTGGGAAAAGTTTGTGGCTTACTGTGATGATGTTGAAAACAACCCCTGGCAAGTAAAGACCGGCAGTAACTCTATTGCTGGAGACAATGGTAGGCAAAGCAATACTATGCGACAAGAAGTACGTGTTATGCAAAGAGCATACACTCTTTATGGGTTTTGTGCTTTTTGTGGCATAGTCCAAAAATGGGCTGACTTCAAGCGTGGTAACATGAAACGTAAAGGTTTTGAGCCTGTTATTATGCAGATTGAGAATGTCGTTGCATCACAACAGCTTGATGGTGCGCTAATTCATCAATTTGACAGTAACATTGTTGCCCGGCTGAATGGTCTTGCCGACAAGCACATCCAGGAAGTCACTGGTAAAGATGGTGAAGAATTCAAATTCCCGAAATTATCTATTGACGATATTAACGAACTGAAAGATATAAATGGATTTTGAAAAGCAACGGTTTCTCCATAGGCAGCTATTAGCGTCTTCGCTATTGCAGTTTACTACTAAGATGTTCGCCTACACGGCTCGCAGAGAGTACGTCGTAGGCGAACATCATAAGATTATATGCGATGCGTTAATGGACGTTATAAAGGGCAGGACGAATAAACTCATTATAAACATATCGCCACGTTACGGAAAAACGTTACTTTGTTCCCAAATGTTTATCGCCTATGGACTAGCACTAAACCCGGCATCAAAATTTTTGCACATTTCTTATTCAGGAAGCTTGGTTCAAGAAAATTCCATGGCGGTGAAAGACACAATAACTTCAACATATTTTCAGGCACTTTTCCCAGAAGTACAAATAAGGAAGAACGATAACACACGTGCTAAATGGAGCACTACAGCAGGAGGGGGCGAGTATGCCACATCTACCCTTGGACAGATTACCGGTTTTGGTGCTGGTCAAGCAGAAATGACAGAGGAGGAGCTAAAGAACATAGATGAATTTACTGCACAGTTCAATCCAGACCATTTTGCAGGCGCAATAGTTATAGATGACCCATTGCGCCCAGATGATGCTCTTTCTGATAATGTAAGAGAGTCTATCAACAGACGATTTGAGACTACCATAAGAAACCGTGTAAACTCACGTAAGACACCAATTATCATAATTATGCAGCGATTGCATGAGCATGACCTATGCGGATATTTGCAAGAAATTGAGCCAAACGAATGGACTGTTGTATCATTACCTGTTATTAAACGTGACGAAGACGGCACAGAGCACGCATTATGGCCTTTCAAACATACACTTGAAGAGTTGTATAAAATCAAGCACGCCAGCGAGTTTGTGTTTGAAACCCAATATATGCAGAACCCAACCCCAATGGAGGGACTCATGTATCATGTCTTTAGAACGTATGATGCACTGCCAGAAAGGAGAAAGGCACGTATGCTTGGAAATTATACAGACTCTGCAGACACTGGTTTCGATTTTCTGTGCTCTATATGTTTCGATGCGCATGATGATGGATATTATGTAACAGACGTATTGTACACCAAACGTCCAATGGAGTTTACAGAGCCTGCACAAGCTAATATGCTTAAACGAAATAAGACAGACATTTGTTTTGTGGAAAGCAATAATGGAGGTCGTTCATTCGCCCGAAACGTCGAACGCCTTACAAAAGAGTACGGTAATCGAAAAACAATATTCGTAACATTTACTCAGTCTAAGAACAAACAGATACGAATATTCACACGTTCGAGTGAAGTAAATAACCGACTCGTCTTCCCCTCTAACTGGGAACAGCTATGGCCAGAGTTTGCACATGACTTAAAAGCATATCGCAAGGAGGGATATAACGCTCATGATGATGCTCCTGACGCAGCGACAGGAATTATAGAGAAATGCGAAGAATGGCTAAACAACATCTCGGACGAACAGATTATGAGAGACTTTTTGTAAGCACCAAAGCCGCATGGGATTTATTCCGTGCGGCTTATTCTTTTCGGTTCGTGCAATTATGGTTATGCCGGATTTAGAAAATCATATAAGCCATATAAACCACTGATAACCAGTGGTTTGTTTAGTATTTTTAACTAAAATATCTATTAGTATATTTGCATATATACGAATATATTAGTACCTTTGCATATAGTTAAGAAACAGGTAGAATTGACTAACAGGTCGCTACCTAACAAGTTAAACCAATTAAATTCAGAAGAGATGTCGGAAACAAAATGCACAACTTACAAAAATCATGTTATCCAGAAGTTTGAGGATAGCGACGGGTTTGTATCAGTACTTATCGACTTCAAGATAGAGGCTGTTACACTAAATAACGCAAAGAGAATTATCAATACTGGTTGTTCAATCTATAACTATTAAAACTATGAGCAAGGTTTCTATTTTCAAGATCAGGATAGTTAAGGCTATCAAGAGCGGAAACAACGAAGAGCGATACATTGCTGAAGCATGCAAGGTCGGATATAACATTTTCGACTTCCATGCAGCGATGAAGCTGTTGCAGAGAGAACGAATGATAAAGTACAACGAAACTATCGAAGGTTACCAATTATGCAATCAATAATCATAACGGCAGATGGTCTACAAAAGAAAGTAGACCTTGCTAACGGAAAGGACTTCTCGCTTAAAGAACTAAACGAGATTGTAGATGGATATATAGAAATTCTACATATAGGTGATAAGCTTCTTGTATGCAACGAAGAAGGAAAGCTCCAGAATCTTTCGTATAATGCTATAGCGACACGTATTATTAATGCCGTCGGTATAAAAGATTATATCGTTGGAAATGTATTATTTTGCGATAAAGACAAAATCAAATAACTATGAACAAAGAACAATTGAAAAGATACCTCATTGACGAGGCAGAACACAAAGAAGCAAGAGTTAACGAGATGGACGCATGGGAACTGTTCGACCGATACCTTAAGTGGAACGGAATCTGCGGATACACAAGCGACATCATAGAAGCCTTTAAGGCCGCGTTTGAAGATGAAATACTATTCGACGATACGGAGGACTAAGTTATGGGATGTTTCAGTTGGTTTACGATGGATACACACCATCGAATTGTGAACTGTGATTTGTACACCGTATACCTCGTAGATGACAAGGGCAATAAATGGAAGGAAAATTGCTACGAAGGATATGGAGTATTCGGAGGCAAGGATTTTTATGAATTGTTAGCCGAAATGAATGGTTATGAGTTCAAAGATTATGGAGATGGCGAAGGGTATGTTATTCATGGTGGCAAGAAATACGTATCAAACAACGTGTGGGAAGACGCAAGACTCATAGGAATAGAATTGGCTTTCGGAGAAGAACCAGGTGGAAAATGTAAATACCCATATGGTAATAATCCAACTTTGAATTGGCCAGCTATAACAGAGAGCGGCGAATATATTAAAGGAATACCAGAAATGGATCCTGAACAAGGGTTTATAAAAGACGATAACGAAGAGGAGGACTGGACATGAAGCCAATGCTCGCTACAAAATACAACAAAGCACAGGTTAAATTCCCGTGCTTTGTTCAACCAAAGTACGACGGAGTACGTTGTCTTCTATATGAAGATGGTGATGGATTTATACACTTAGAGTCAAGGGGCGGTAAGGAATACAATGTTCCACAAATCAAAGATTGGGCAGAGCATCACAGAAGATACCTGCCATTGGATGGTGAGATATACAGCCATAAAGAACTCACATTTCAGCAAATTTGTTCTGCAGTAAAATGCAAAACTGAGCTAACGGACAAGCTCAAAATGGTTGTATACGACAAACCAGTAAAAGAGCAAGGGTTCGAAACGCGCTTTGTAAACCTGCAATGTGAGATACCAGCAGATAAAACCATTTGGCCAGTGTATCGCTCTAATACATACATGTGTCACTCCGAAGAACAAATAAAAGAGTTACACGATAAGTTTGTAAGGCAAGGATATGAGGGAGCTATAATACGCAATATAGGACACGGGTATGTAGAAGGACTAAGCAATGACCTGATGAAATTAAAAGTGTTTGACACAACGGAGTTTGAAGTTGTTGATGTATTGGAAGCAGGAGGCAACGATTCTGGTACGGCTATATTTGTGCTAAAAGCGGAAAACTCCAACTTCTGTGCACGTCCTACTGGTTCCAGGGAACTTCGTGCTAAGTACCTCAATGAGAGAAACAAGTTAATAGGAAAGAAGGCTACCATACAGCATCAAGGATATACCGATGCGATGGTTCCTCGTTTCCCAGTAATGATAAATATTAGAGACTATGAATGAAACGATAGAAAAAGTTGCCAAACTATGTGGCTGGAAGGTCTATATTGACAATACGATTTTTGAATTTGAAAAAATGATAGGAACTCAAGATTTTGTGTTTGCCATATCATACAAAGAAGAGAGCTTGCAATCATTTGTCTTTCAAATAGAAAATTACCTAAAGAACTTTGATGTGGATTATGAAACATCAATATGGATTGGGGAAGATGGCCACGGAAAAAACGGAGCACCATACCATATAAAAGACATATTAGACGAAATGTATTCAGCAAAAGAGCAAATAGCAACATTGCTATACGAGCTAAAAAGGAAACTATGAAAGAATTTAGAAATTACCAAAAGGTAACACGCAAACAGCTTGAAGAAGCTTATGCAGAAGAAATGGAATGGTATAAAGCGAATCACATTAAGCGCGATTTCGACAAGTACACGGAATGTTTCTGGCTTCTGTTCAATGATGGAGCAAATTCCTATATGTGGGCAATAGACACCGTGTGCGAAAATTTTCCTGAATGCAACAGAACCGAGCTTGAAAACGTATTGGACAAGTACATTTAGTAATTAAAAATAAATCAAATATGAATAGTTACAAAATTTACATTAAAGAAACACTCAGTCGTATCGTTGATATAAAAGCAGAATCACCACAAGATGCCTTGAAAGAGGTCAAACGTATGTATCGACACGAAGAAATTGTTCTCGACGATGGAGATTACGATGGTGTCGATTTTAATATAGTGTAAAAATTGGTTTAACACAATAATTTCTGACTTGATGCGTTAGTATTAGAAAGCACTAACTAAAGCTGAGCTAACGGCATGACGGGCGCATCATTTATGGGAAATAATCAATTTATGGCTGGAGGCATGTTGCCTGCAGGAGATGTAAAACCTGCGAGTAGTCAAAAGAAAACAGTGGAAGACAATACGGAAGTAGCAGATTGGATAAGCCGATTTGCAAAACTTGGAACAATAATTTCCTTGTTGTTCGTTTTTTGCATACCGTTCTTTATCCTTACTGATGAAGATTTGACGTTTGCTTCGGCATTGCCGGTTCTTATGACAGCAATAACGAGTTTAATCGCATCTGTAGGCATGCTCGGTTTTTCGTGGGTTGTGAGGGCATGTATTGTATATCTTAATAATAACGGACATATCACAAAATAGAGAAATACAATACCACATTACGCAAAGATGATGGTATCATCATGATACTCAATATCGGATACAGGCATGAAGATTTTAACCAGTACGTTAAGCCATCAGCACACCGCAACAAGGGAAACTGGGATTCACAAATAAAATAATATTATAATACTTTCTTGCAGAAACAAAAAAAAATGCGTACCTTTACACCAGTAAAGCTGATTAAATATAAAATGGGTTGGCACTTCCTCGGCGTAACCCCCAAAAGCTCCGGTCGCCAACCCTACAAATTCAAACGAAAGATAAAGGTACAATAAAAGGCATCGTAAAAGAAGCGAAAATTAAGTCCAAGATTAGATGAGGGTAGGGACACCTCTATGGTCTACCCCCGTCTTGCTTCTTTACGGTGTCTCGTGTTTTATTAGAAGTTATATTCTTTTATTTCCAGAATACCATCACGTAGTATAGCGCATAAAACGTTTCTCAAAGGAGTATTAGAGTTATTGCTTTTTAGTACTCCCAACATTCGCTTGTATCCATCTATAAGCTTCTCTTCTTCAAACATAGAAGGCTCGTGGAAATATAAGCAAACATCATGATATTCGGCTGCGACATCTTCTCTTAAGTTGAATTTCTTTAATTGCCGACTCTTGTTTAGCAGTTGGTTTCTATAATCCACGGTGTTACTAGTAATAGATGCCAAGTCCATCAAGCGGCCGTCTAAAACCATGTCAAGAGCAGCCATCTCTTTCCCCGTTTTGTCTTTCTTACCTTCTTCGCAAAATATAACACTATGTCCATTAGAAAATGCCTTTTCTAAAAATTCATTTTCTAAATCGTCACCATCCATCGTTCCGTTAAAAAAGTCTTTTGCAGTATAGTTGTGCTTGTTATGACTTATGTGAACAGCTTTGACGCCACCTGCGGAATTTATTTCAACATCCTTATAGTTTGTATCATTCTTGAGTTTCTGATACTCGTTTCTTTTTCGAACGACCAAACGCACTTCCTTATCTGCAATAAAATTAGCGTTATCAGCAAGAAAGTAAGGTAAACTTTTATTAGATTTTATCTTATCAGCGTTGTTCGATATCCACTTGTTAAAACTGCTTGGGACATCGGTGTATAATTTCTTCGGGCCTTCGCCCCAATACTCTTCTTCAGTCATTATAACGGGTACAGCGTAGCACATGCAGTTAACGTGCCAACCACTCCAAGGGAAGCCATTGGGGTATTTTCCGGCAAGTTCATCGCACATATCCTCTTTAGGGTGGCTCCCACTTGTTCTGATTTCAATGCCCTTGACAAAATCAAAGCGACGCCAACGTTCCTGCTCTGCAGTGCGATAAGCCATGTTTATCTCGTTACGAGCGAGTCTAACACTACGATATTCGCACCCTGAAACATCTATCGCTTTACCATATTTCTTCTTGTAATCTTTAGCAAGCGAAGGATAATCATTTAGATATTTACTAACACGTTTACTAAGCTTAACAGCGCTCATACCCTTCTCTATCCCCGTGGCCAATGCTCGCTCCAATGACTTCTTAACATCCTCCCTTTGATTCCAAATACGTTGAGACAGATTCATTCCTTTTATTGTTCGATTCTTGAACGCTTCTTTTGCGGCATTATTCTTCTCGTAGTATGCCTTAACTCGCTTTTGCCCTATACGCCTTGAGTAAGACTTAATGACTCTGCGCACAAGCAAGTCTTGGAGAGTGTTGCTACTTTCCCATTCGTTAGATATTCCACTGTAAACAAGTGTTTGCATATTACTTGAATAGTAATTGAGCAGAGATTTCACTCTACGTTCGGTCTTGGGATAATTAGAAAAAGAAAACTCATCGCTGCCGTCATAACCTACATCAACAGCAAGTTTTGCAGCCTCTTTTGCAAGCATTGCATATATAGCCAACACCTTTCTAGTGTATTGGTTCAGTCTTTTGGACAGGTCTTTGTACGCTTTCTTTTGATTTGGTGTGCTTATTTTTGCCATCACAGCTTATGTTTGAAATATTCGCAGCAATCATGATTTAACAACATACTATGCCTTTGGAAATCACATTTGCAAAGTATTGGTTCATTAAGAAGGCTCATGCTGTGAAATTCACGAGCATGAGCACAATCCTTACAGAAATATTTTATTTTTACACTTCTATTCTTTGTCATTCTTCAGAAAATAGGTTGGACATAGATTGAGCAGACCTTTCACTCTCGGCTTGCTCTTCTTTTTGTATTTCATCGTATGTATCATCAGCGTTGTCGGTAAGGTTAGCCCGTCGTATAGCTTCCTTGTGACTGATAACAGGCTTGTTTCCGTCAGCTTTCATCCATTTTTCTATCTCTGCAGCCTCATCCTCTTGTATAAATGGAGTAATCACATGCTCAATAGAAATTTCATCCAACCGCGAAGCCCAGCTTGTATTCATCTTTGCAAGAAAAGCCTTTATCACATTAGACTCTCTCTCAAAACCTTCTATCCATTTGCCCGCCTCTTCACCGATTTTAAGATGAGCATCCATAAGAAGGGTTTTACGCGAGTCGTACCCAATATTACCAAGAGACTTCATGTTCTCAAATGAAATATCAGGCATTTGTGACTGCATGAAGTATAGTTTAATCAGCGTATCTACGTGATACTTCAAAGCATCAATAGCCTGTTGCCAAGAGACATAACTAACATCGCCATCCTCAGTAACCCTATATACCCGTCGAGTCTCACCTTTATGCTCTTCCCCGACAATAGACCCTGCAACCTTTAATATTGGAGCCGAGTTATATGCTATAACATCACTATTACGAGATATTGTATATTCTATATTCTCACGTATAGGCTTCAGACCCTCCCAACACGGCTCGTTTCGATACCAATAAACCGCCGGTATCTTTTCTATACTTATCTCGTCGCTTATTATAGGCTGCCATCCGTTTGCATTATCTTCTGAGGATAAGCTCCATTTGTAATGATGAGTAGCGGTGAATGTTTCAAAGAAAGTTATCTTTGTATCAGCAACTTTCTTTTCATACTCAAAAGAAAGGGCAAGCAAATCTTCGTATTCATCGAATAAAGGATAAATACGAACACCATCCATAGGTGAAAATGTGCGACATTTAAGTTTGTACTCGCTATCAAAACCATACAGTTTATTCCTCTTCCGCTGCGTATACCAAAGTGTAAACATTTCGCACGAAGCATAAAGGCATTTTGCACGCTTCATATTCTCAGCATCAATATGTGCGTTAGTATAAATCTTTTCTATCGCTTTAGCTATTGATTTAAGAGTGTCGTCATTCCGATCATACGAGTATACACGCTTTACAGGAATAGATACAGTAAATTCAGAAATGCGTCGTGTCAGCAATTTTTCAAGACCGATAGGAATACGTGCCGCCTTCTCTACTGCACCTCCAGGCAGTTCCTTGTCTCGTCGTCCTACTTTATCTTCCACAATTTCGTGAAGACGAGGTTCGTACTCTGTAATTAATTGACTCCAACTTGGAACAGAAACAGATCTCTCTTTTAGCCTACCAATGATAGTAGAAACATCTGTGTGAGAAAAAATTTCATCTAAATCTATCATACTCTTTTCTTGCAAAAATAAAAATATATGCTGAGAAATATTCAAAATTTAGTATTTTTAACTAAAATATCTATTAGTATATTTGCATATATACGAATATATTAGTACCTTTGCATATAGTTAAGAAACAGGTAGAATTGACTAACAGGTCGCTACCTAACAAGTTAAACCAATTAAAACATTAAAGATTATGAATACAGAAAAGAACAATGAGTTTAAGAACAAATCAAATGAAACACTTGAAAAGTGTTCACAGAGAGTTTATTCAATACTGAAAGATACTAACTGGAATGTGGAATATGTATATCCAACCTACAAAGGCGTTATTTTAAGGATTTGCCTTAACGGAAAAAGAAATACGGAGTTGGATTTAGTTTGGAAGGAGCAAACAAAATACGAAAGCGAGTCATTCACGACAAACGTAAGAACCGCAGGCTCATTTGACCTATTTTCAGGAAACGAATCTGGAACAGAAGCTAACTTTTACAAAGAAGTCGGCATTCTTATTTCAAACGTAGAAGTGCTTTCAAAAATCAAAGAAGCAGCAAAAGATTGCTCCGCAGAAATGGAAACTTTAGAAATAGAATACTCAAAACTCAAAGATAAAGATTAATATGATTACGGCAACAGAACCAGTAGTAAATGCAACGTCACGCTACAGCATAGCTGAAGCTGCAAAAATATTGGGAGTTCATAGAAATTCGATAATGAACTACACGAAATCAGGTTTGTTAAAATGCGGTATCAGAAAAGCTACGAAGCGTAAATTCTACACAGGTATAGAAATCCTAAAATTTTGGAGAGCAAGCATATGAAAGATAAAGATACAGTTTTAAGCATGGTATATACCGTGCTGTTCGTAATAGAGATGATATTCGTAATATTAATATTTCATTAGACAGTAAATATGATAGCACTAGAATTTATAGGAACAATAACGGAGGATGCGCAGATTATCACAACTGTTGACAACAAAAAAGAGATTACATTCCCTGTTGATGTCAAAAGGGGCATAGACAAGAACGGATTGGACAAGTCTATAGTTATCTATTGCAAAAAGAAAGGCACTTGTTCTTCAGATAAGCGCTTAGTTAGAGATCAGAAAATCTTTATCCGCGGAGACATCAATGCGTCTTTAAAGCAAGTATGCACAGGAGTTAATCGAGCTGTGATAGAATGTGTAATTTGGCAATTTGAATTATTATGATAGACTGGAATGCATTTTATGCCAACGGTGGATATTATGTAGAGAACGATCCTCAATGCTACGACGATGGGCATTATGAAGAGTTCGATGAAGAAGATTCCGAAGAAGAGAAAGAGGAAGACGAGCTTTAGCCTATGGAAACAATGGATAAAGAAGCCTACGAAATCAAGAAAGACGGCATGACGCGAGCAGAACGTAGGGCGTATAAGCGTAGGCTGGCGAAACAAAAGAATAAAAATACGAAACAATGAGTCATTTCTTAACATTAGTGATTGGCGAGCAAGAACAACAGCGTAAGTATATATATCCTCGTATTGATATGCTTCAAGACTTGCTTAGCAGCGGCAACAGCATTATGATGCTCACAAAGGATGCTGACGGTACGCTGACTTACTGCTACGACTGCAAGTCGGAAGAAGATTTCAACGACTTAATCAGCATGGAGGTGAAGTAATATGGAAAGTGAGATTTACTACATCAACATGGATGGCAATATCTACTTCAAGGTTGAAGATGGTGTTGTCTGTTCGCAAGGCAAGCAGACCAGCGTATCACCCGACAAACTCTCCGACTTCCTTGCAATAGCTAAGGAGTTGGGATTTAAAACAGGCAAGTTATGAAAGCCGTACTGACATTAGACAATGGGAGAAAGATTGCCGTAGACATCTTGCCCCCCCAGATTGGAAAAATCCGCAGACCACGCTTTCAAGATGAATACGAACGTTGGTTTGTGGAAGAGTTTAACAAAGCGCAGCCACGAGCTGTTCACAAGGTGGTAAAAGCGCACATACTAAGAAACTAATAATACAATAATATGGAAGAAGTAAGATTTTATTGCGAATGCCCGAGATGTAGCGTTCACAACATAAAGACGAAGGATCTTGCATACAATTTGAAAACTTTTAGAAATGCAGAGTTTGTGTTTAGCGAGAAGTTTACTCCTGAAATGCTTTTCGACCGTCTTAAAGACGGCGTTGCTCAAAAGGCTGTGAAACGGAACGTCGTGTAGCGGACGCTTGCGGAATACCCGTCGTAGGCGTGATAGGTGAAGATTTGCAAATCTTAAACGCAATATAAGCATGAGTGCAAGTCAGTTAATAAGCCGAACCCCCAAAAGGGCGTATATTATCGCGCCAAGTGTAAAGCAGAAAGAGGAAATACTAAAGAGCATTGACCGCTATTGTTCGCTGTATTACATCACAATGGGTTCTGCATACAACATTGCCCAAACAGCGATGATAGACGCTTACAACGCGATTAAAGAGGACAAAAAACTATATCGTCAGCAGACAAAGCAAAGCATCAACAAGGCTCTTGCTGCATACAACACATGGGATGCGAAGATGCGCTTTGTCCTCGCCGACCGCTATCAGCTTTGGCTTGACCTATCCGATGCGTCGGAAGCGGAACTGAAACCGCTCGTCACAACGCTCTATTACTGCATCGACAACTACTTCCTAAAGAACAAGGTGCCGAAAAGCAAGATAATCGCCCGTATGGAGGCAGCAATGGTGCTGATAGATATTGCGGTAAACCTATTTAAGAACTTGTTTGATAACATCCAAAAGAAAATCGGCAAGGACTTGCGACCGATGTTCAGTGATGGCAACGCACTGGAGTTGCGACAAAATTGGAACAATGCCATGCAATCCGTCATAAACTCGGTACCAGGAATGCCCGACATTGACATCAACGATGATGCGGACAGTGTTCAGGCGGCGAAGAATATCGTAACGAAAATCTCGAACGAGGGTGTTTACAACCGCGCAGGAGAGTATGCGTTACAGGTGAACCCAGAATATAAACCAGAAGATTACGGAATATAATAATATCAACGGCGCACGGACTACAATAAAGCCGGCGCAAAAATAAAGTATAAAGATAGAAATGAGTAGAGGAAAACATTTTTCACAGGAAGAGATAGAATTCCTAAAGGTTAATGCTCTTGTTATGACTACAAAGGAGCTTGCCGACAAACTCGGAAGAAATTATTGGGCAGTACATAGAAAACTGCAAGCAATGGGAGTAATAAAGAATCATGTATTTACTGCCGACGAGGACTTTATCATAAAAAGAATGTATGGTAAATACACTGCAAAGGTAATAGCTACCAAAATAGGAGTTGACGAGAATGCGATATACAATCGTTGTAAAAAACTAAAGTTAAGCCAGAAATGATAAAGAGTTTTACAATAGACCACACAAGGCTAAAACCTGGAATATATGTTTCAAGGGAGGATAGTATAGGGAAAGAGCGAGCAACAACTTATGACTTGAGAGTCTGTTTGCCGAATAAAGAGCAATTGACACCAGAGATTGCGCATACGATAGAGCATCTTATGGCAGATTATTTACGCAACGAATGGGTCTACAAACAAAAAGTTATTTATTTTGGGCCTATGGGATGTCTAACCGGTTTCTATCTAATTCTTAAAGGTAAACCGGACATTGTAAGGGTCGCTTGCGCACTAGTAGAAGCATTGAGATATTGCTCTAACAGTTCGTCTATACCAGGTGCTACAGAAAAGGAATGCGGTAACTATAAGTTGAATGACTTACAAGGAGCTATCAAAACTTTGAAGGGTTTTAAGGAAGATATAGAGAATAAAATCTCAGAAGCATCAAAGGTATTTTCATACCCACGTTAGATTTATATGTAAACATAAAGATTTGACTATCAGATACTTATTTTAAAAATAAGCTTTGATAGTCAAATCTTTATTATTATATTTGCACCATAATAACTGCTGTGATAAATCGTACTGGGATATTTAATGATTAATCACTAAATATCAATAAAATGAAGAAAAAGACAAAGCAGGTATTAAGTATTTTGAAACCTAAATGTAAGGCGTTAGGGTTCAATTTGGAAGAGTTAGAGGGTATTGCCGCAGACATTGCCGATAACCTTGAACTTGATGAAGAAGCCTCAGAAGAGGAGATAAACGAGAAGATTTCGTCAGAAGTCGAAGCGGTTATCCCTTATCTTAAGATCGCTCAAAAGGCGTCAAATCGTGTTATTCAGAATTCAAAGAATAACAAAAACCCAGAAAGCGATGACAACGACACGAATGCCGGCCAAGATGGCGTCAACCAGGAGAAAGAAGAAGAAAAAGTTCCGGTTTGGGCACAAGCAATTATCACCCAGCAAAAAGCGATACAAACAGAACTAACTGGTTTAAAGTCCGAGCGAGAAACAGACGGAAGACGCTCAAAGTTAAAAGCATTGTTGAAAGACACCGGCACTTTCGGCAAGAGTACCCTCAAAAACTTTGACAAGATAAAGTTCGAGAACGAGGCAGATTTCGAAGAGTTCTATGATGGTGTAGTAGAGGATTTAGCAACATTAAACCAGGAAAGAGCCAACGCGGGTCTCGCCAAACTTGGAGCAACCGCAGCTACAAGTGGGAACAAAAAAGAAAAAGAGGGCGATAAGCCAGAAGTCATCAGCGAAAAAGAGATTGAAGAGTTGGCAGGAACAATGTAAAACAAAAAAAGTAAAATTATGTATGGATTAGAAGCATCAGAAGTTTTTGACTCTGGTAAAGAGTCTGTTGTCATCCGTAAATATCTAAATGGTATTACAGGTGGCGTTGTGCTTGACATGACCGGGTTCGACGAGCCATTTATAAAATGTGGCCACGTAATCATTCGCAGCACAAAGGATGGAGAATACAAACCTATGCCGGTTTCTGGAAAGGAGTATTCTTCATTACCAGCGAATTGCGAGTATGTCGGCGTTTGTATGACAACCGCTCCCAAAGACACACCTCACGTCGGCGTACTCACAGCCGGGGAGGTTAACGACAGAGCAGTACCCTACTCAGTAGAAACCATTAAAGCAGCGTTTAAAACAGCGGTTCCCACAATACAGTGGGGACATGACAAAATCAATTAATTATGAACAGTTCATTATTTCTAAAGTATGTATTGAGTTTCTTCCCCGTTCTGAAGACACTCATTGAGAAGATAAATGGCAAAAGAGGAAACGAGCTTACATATCTCCACAAAGACACATCAATTCTTCGCCGCGTCTACTCGACTGACAACAAGTGGGAGGCCGATACAGTAGACACAAGCTATGTAGCCGCTGACTATGTAGCCATCGACTCACCGGTTCCATTGAAATCTCGTGACCGCATTTCCGTAGCCAACGGAAAGCTGCCGAAGATGGGTATGAAGAAGAATCTTAAGGAGTCCGAAATCCTCGCTCTTCGCATAATGGAAGCGCAGGGCGGTCAGACAGCAGAGATACGAAGGAAACTGGCACAGGATCCAGTTGCATGCTCCGTAGGTATCGATGAGCGAAACGAATATGCCCTACTCTATGGACTTTCAAATGGTTATGTAGCGGTTCGCGATGATGACAATCCAAAGGAGTTGCTCCGTATTAACTATCAGTATCCCGAAGATAACAAGCTCGGAATCAACAACAAGAAAGACGGTCTCACCGTAGACGACTTAAAAAACGCTATTGAAAGAGCGACAAACGACGGTAACACAATTATCCAGTTCTGGATTGCAAAGACAACTTTTGATGCGTTAAAGAAGACCCAGGGTGCGAAAGAGCTCGTAGCGACTTATAACGGACAGTCATACGATTCGAACACAAAGTTGCCAACTCCAACGACAACCAAGTTCCAAGAAGCTTTTGAGGATGAGACAGGCGTAACATTCCGCATAATCAATCGCACTGTTCGCCTCGAAGAGGATGGAGGACGCCGCAGTGTTAAGCCTTGGAACAAGAATATGGTTATCGGAGTCTGCAATACCATGATTGGAGCACTTGTTTACGGACAGGTAGCGGAATCAACTAACCGCGTAAGTGGTGTGACCTACCAGCAGATTGATTACAAGCTCATATCGCAATACTCAACAACAGACCCACTAATGGAGACAACCGCTGTTCAGGCGTATTGCTTACCTGTAATTGAAGACGTTGACTCTATCTACCAGATAGACATCACAGTCGAAGACCCTGTAATTGAAGTTGATGACGCAAAAGAGTCTGAAGACGCATCCGATGAAAAGGTAACCATTGCAGATAAGACCTACAAAAAGGCGGAAGCAATTGCCGGTCTTAATGCTCTTGGAGCAAGCTTACCAAGCAATGCTTCTGATGCGGATATCGTAGCTGCGTACAATGAGCTTCCTCCAGTAAAGAAAGGACAGTTTAAAACAAATGTGACACCAACAACTTAAAGTTATGAAGACAATCGGGCAAGCGTTAATCGATGAAATACACATACCAATTCCATTCGGGTATATAGAGAACGTGTGTATCAAGCGTAATTTGGACGTTTTTGATGATTTCGACTACGAGTCATCTAAGAGCGAAGCGTACAAAGGTGCGCTTGCCGATTGCCTAATGTCACTAGTTCAGGCAGTCAATTTCTCTGAGTCGGATAAGTCTATAGGTTCTCTTACCGAAGACCAGCGTCAAGCCATAACGCTAAAAGCAAATGGTCTATACAAAGAAATAGGGGAAAGCGAGATTCCAACAAGACCAGTACCCACAGTTTATATAAATTGTTGATGAGTTTACTAAATTTCAACGCCTCTAAGCTTTATCGCCAAACCAAGACAGAAGGTTATACCGATGTGAATGGCGACTATCACCCCGGAAAAATCAAGTGGGAATACTGCTGTTCATGCGATGTTGTGCCAGCAGGAGAAGCGAACAAGATAGCTATCCCAGACGGATCTATTGATTTTTACTCATATACAGTATACAATATACCGGTATGTGTAAAAAAGTTTAACTACGGAGATTTTGTGCGACTTTTAGTCTTGGGCGAGGAAGAAGTAATCCTAAAGGTTAAGGGATTTCATCGATACCAACTTCAATGCAAATTATGGGTATAAGGATAGTAACACCAGAAAACTCGGTAAAAGAGTTCCTGTTTCGGGCAGCATCGTATTTGCAATCTGCAATACTAAATGCATTATGCAAGCTTGGAGAAGAATGTGTCGTTAAAATTAGGAATCGTTCTTCAAGGGAGAGCTGGATAGACCATACAGGCAACCTGCGAAGTTCAATAGGCTACTCAGTATACGACCACGGTAAGAAATTTTTGTCATCAGCCTTTTCACAGGTGCTTTCAGGTGTAGCCGGAACAGCTAAAGGAAAGAAGCTGATTGAAGATTTAGCAAAAGAGTATTCCCGTGTTTATGCCCTAGTAGTCATAGCTGCCATGGAATACGCAGCAGAGGTCGAAGCGATAGATAGCAAGGATGTGCTATCATCAACAAAGACATGGGCTGTTGGTCAAGTAGAGTCACGCATAAAAACCGCAGTGGATTTTGCTATCTTGGAAATAAACAAATGGAAGATATGAGGTCAGACGGAACTATAAGGACAGACGTATATCACTATATCAAAGGCAGTGTATTAGACAATGCTACAAATGGCATGGTGACAAAGAAAAAGCGCCCTGCGAAGTCGCATAAGGAAGACATTGTTATCTCCATACTTTCAAATGAGGGAGTACAAAACCAAACCGCAATTGTCAATGTGAACATCTATGTTCAAGATTACGATGTGGAAGGCCAGTTTGAAGAGAATACGGCTCGTGTAGATGAATTATGCGAAATAGCTTGGAAACTACTTGAACATTTCAGAACAGACGAGTATGTTGCACATGCAATAAATCAACGTGTTTATCCAACAGATAGCGGAGAGCACATTATAAATAATCAAATAGAATACAAAACTTTAAACGATTAAATTATGTCAGTAACATCTTGGGGCAAATGCTCTATATTCATTCAGCCTGTCGGCTCAGCCAAAAATGAGTGGGACAAGCTTGATACACCGAAAGAGGATACAACACAGGTTACTCCTACTAAAGGTGACACAATGACGCAGACTGAAGAAGGTGGCGGCACAGTCGATAGAAAGACGAAGAAGTCAACCTATGAAGCTGCATATCAGTTATTCATTAAAAAGGGAGTCTCCCAGCCATTTAAGACCATAGACGGCGTTGTAGAAGGAAACTATCGTCTCGCTATTCAACCTGAAGATCCAGAATTGCCTGGTGTGTATATGGGCAATACAACCGTGGGTGCAGAGGAAGCCTTTACTACGGCAGATGGTGCATTGATCACATACACGCATTCTGCTCTCATCCCTGATGGTGATGTAGTAGCTAAAACAACAAACAAGAAAAACGAGGATGTGTATTGTGCTTACCGATGGCGCGTAATAAAAGCTACAAAGGGTACAGGTGGTAAATACGCATTGAAGTTTAGCACTCCACAAGCAGGCGAAACCCCACCTACCGAGATTGAGGAAACTTACACAAGCGTATAATGTGTCTCTCCCTTCGCCGATTGAGGGGTAGTCAGTCGGCATAAGCCCAAGTAGCTCAGTTGGAAGAGCATGGTCAAAAGTTAGCCATTGTTTAAATCCGCAGACCATAAAGCGGTTGAGAGTCGCAGGTTCGAATCCTGTCTTGGGCACATGAAAGAATTAGGAACCATCATAGCAAACGTATTAACAGATACGCCTATCTATTTCACGATAGGCAATAAACGTTATTGTGCTTATCCGCCGACGTTAGGAAAGATGTATCTAATTTCCCAATTGTTAGAAACACTCGGAATAAATAAGGAAAACATAGCCACTAACCCAGTTTTAGAAATAATGCGAGTAGTAAAAGCAAAAAGAATGGAATGCTGTAAACTACTCGCATATCACATTACAAACAAAAGAGAAAAGCTATTAGACATAGAATGGATCGAGAGAGTAAGTAATTCTCTCTATAGAGCCGCAGACGACGAAGACCTTACAACACTTCTAGTTGTAATACTGAAAGAAAGCAGCCTAGAGAACATTGTTAGTATGACCGGAATAGACAAGGAAACAGAAAGAATGTCAAATGTAAGCGCAGCAAAAGACACGAAGAACCAATATGTATTCGGAGGCAATACGATATGGGGTTCCATGATAGATGTGGCTTGCGAACGATACGGATGGTCTTACGACTATGTAGTATGGGGAATATCATACAATAACCTAACGCTTATGCTTAAAGACAAGATAACATCAATCTATCTGTCTGATGAAGAAGCAAAGAAATGCAGGATACCACAACAAAGCGGAGATTACATCAACGGAAACGATAGGAAAGCTGTAATGATGGCGGCGATGGAAAGTGAACTCAACCCCGAATAACCGACCTCTCACGCACACGCGCACGAAATTAATTCCTATTTAGAATACATGTCTCAATAATCACCGTGTTACACCTAACCAAAGAAATTTAGAACACTATGCCAAGTTTAAAATTTGATGCTGTCATAGAAACAGGAAAAGTTGTCTCAGGTTTCCAGGATATTCAGAATGCTGTTCACAAGACAGCGGCGACAGTAGAGTCTGAGGGCAAGAGCATTGATGATATAATAAACAAAATACAGAACACAGTTAATATAGCTATTGGTGGATGGAGTATAGGAAAGTTTGTAAGTCAGATGATGCAGGTCAGAGGTCAATTCCAACAGACGGAAATGGCATTTAAAACCATGCTTCAAAGTGAGGAGAAAGCGAAAGACCTGATGCAGCAGCTGATAAATACCGCAGCCATAACGCCATTTGGTGTAGATGATGTTACAGAAGGAGCAAAACAGTTGCTAGCCTTTAATGTAGCTGCAAAAGATGTCAATGATACGCTTATAAGACTCGGTGATGTTGCAGCTGGCATGGGAGTAAGCTTATCTGAAATGGTAATGTTATATGGAACCACCATAGCAAAGGGCAAGATGGATACAATGGATTTGTACCAATTCCTCAATCGAGGTATTCCTATCGCTGATGAACTGGCTAAGGTTATGGGTCTTGATGTTAATAACGCAATTGCCGAAGTCAAAGAACAACTTACAGCCGGCAAGGTGACAAGTGATATATTCATTAAGGCTATGCAGAACATGACATCAGAAGGAAGTAAGTTTGGCGGCATGATGAAAGCACAGTCTAAAACTATCACTGGTCAGATAAGCAATATTGAAGACGCAATAGAACAGATGTTCAATGAGCTTGGCAGATCACAAGAAGGAATTATCAATACGGGACTTGATGCAGTGTCCACAATCGTAGAAAACTGGCGCAAGGTTGGCGAGGTAGTGATGGTAGCAGCAACGGCATACGGTACATACAAAGCTGTTCTCATGGCTGTCAGCGCTCTTCAAGTGCTAAACAACCGTATACTTCAGCAGGCTGTTGTTGAAAAAACGCTCGCAGCAGCCGCCGGCATAAATTTATCAAACGCAGAGGCAGTTGCGGCAGCACGAACAAAATTCCTGACATTAGCACAACAGGGACTTACAACAGCATTAAAGGAAGCTGCAGCCGCAACGCTGTTAAACCCATACGTACTTATGGCTGCCGCTATTACAAGCCTTGTCTACACGATATACAAGTTTTCAACGGCAGCCTCAGCGGCAGAGATAGCGCAGAATGCTTGGAATAAAAGTATGGATGAATTTAACAGGAAGGCAGAAGACCGCAAACAGAAGATTAAAGAGTTAGTTCAAATTATTCAAGGCGCTGATTCCACCAGTCTGGAGAAACAACTTGCTTTTGACGAACTGGGTACTGTAGCCCCCGAACTTACTAAGGTTTATGACAGCGTTAAAAAACTCGAAGACACCGATTTGACTAATTTCAACAAGCAACTGAATGAAATGACCGGCAAAGACCGCGAGGTGGGGTTAAAGGCACAGATAAAACAACTAAAAGAATATGCAAAGGCCTTGCAAGATAATTCTGCGTCTGCTGCAGCAGGCTCCGCAAGACGTGCTGCTGTGCAAGGCTTAAAGGATAACTATGGCATCGAAGCTCCCTGGTCATTTAATAAAGACGAAAAGTTAAACGACGCCATCTTCGAGTACATGGTAAAGCTACAAAGCGAACTTGACAAAATACAAAAAGCGAAGGATGAACTGGAAACGCCTACACAGATAGATGTCAAACTTGCCGAGGAGGACTACAAGCAAAGCAAGGATGAATTAGACTACCTGTCCAGGTTCGCCCTTGCAATGAAAAACGATATAGAGAAGAAGCCTACAAATATTCCTTTCGAAGGAAGAAATGCCGAGAAGGTTATAGTGGAGCTTGAAGACAAGGTCAACGACCTCAAGAAGGAGCAGGAAGAGCACCCCATCCAATTCACAGCAGATAAGAAAAAAGCGCTTGATAAATACCAAGAATTGCTTGGAGACATTAAGAGATGGAAAAATACAGCGTGGAAGCAGGGAGTGTTTACTATACCAGTTGAGATACAGTTCAAGATGAAGCAATTGCAGGACGAGACAGACAAGGCAAAGGGTCATTTTAATTATGTCACTGGTAAATACGAAGAAGCAAACAAGGATGAGTCGTATGCAGCCGCCAAGAAGCGAGCAAAGATTAACTATCAAGCGGCTGTAAAGGCAGAGAAAGAGGCAAGAAAGGGGTCTAACAAAGATTGGGAGAATGCGAAGGAAGACCTCGATGCCAAGAAGAAAGAATACGAAAAGTATTGGGGAAGCATATCTGAGGCTTCAAGCAAGGCAAACAAATCGATGACCGATGCAAAGAAAAGGGCGGAGGAACAGAGAAAAGCGCAGGAAGAGTTGAGCAATGCTTTAAAGGAGCTTGTCCAGAAGAATATGGACGATGAAATCTCCATTATGCGCGAAGGAACGGAAAAGAAACTAAAGGAGATTGACAATGACTATAAGAAGCGTATAGCAGAAATAAAAAAGCAAGAGACAGAGTTCAAGAAGAAAAACAAGGAAGCAGGTAAAGCCTCATCACTCACCAAAAAACAGTCAAAGGCAATTAGTGAGGCGAAATACCTTGCCAGTCTTAATAAAGAACAAAAGATTAGAGAAGTCAACAAGGAAGCATCAGATAAAGAGCGAAATGACCTCTATGAATATCTTAAGGAGTATGGTAGCGTTCAGCAGCAGAAACTCGCAATCACGCAAGAGTATGCAGACAAGATAGCCAAAGCCGAAAATGCTTATCAAAAGGCATCACTTGCAAACCAGCGCGACAACGAGCTGAAGAAAATAGATGCAAGCGATGTGTTTGAACAAATAGACTGGGAGAATGTCTTTGCTGACCTCTCATCTCACACAAAGGAGTATCTCGTTTCCTTGCGTGCACAGCTACAGTCATTATTAAAAAGTGGTAAGTTAACTGATGTCTCTGATATATCCAAGGTACAGGAGAAAATCAACGATATCAATGCCGAGATAAGCAAGCAGGGAGGAATATTCGACTTTATAGGTACGAAGCAGCAGGAAAACATACGTCGTATCAATGAAGCTAAAGAAGCGCAAGAAGCCCTCAATTCAGCAAAATTGCAAGAAGCAGACATTGAAAAACAATATGAGGAAGCTTTAAAGCAGGCAAACCACAAGGCAGCAGATCTTGGAGTGCGCGCTATCGGAGATGATACCACAGGCATACAAGCTAATATAGACAAGGCGGGCATAGACAAGTCTACCAAGGAGTACAAGGAAATGTCATCCATTCTGACAAACCTTGCTGTGCTTGAAGGGAAGCTGGCTAAAGCACGAGAAAAGACCGCTAAAGCCACTATAGAAGCGAAGGACAAAGAGGACGCATCAAAGAAATCAACCACGGCTCAAATAGCCGATTGGTTCTCTGATGCGCAGGAGTTTATATCCAAAAGTGGTATAGACCAGCTACCAGAACTTTTCTCCAGTCTTGGCACGGATGAATCATCTGATAAAATTGGTCAAGGTCTATCAGCTTTAAATGACTCCGCTGGTGCTGTTGCAGACTTTGAGAGCGGCAACTACATTGGAGCTTTAACAAAGGGGATTTCTGCCTTACAAGGGTTTTCAAATGTCTTAGGAATCGGCGCAGACAATACAGCAAAAATGCAGGATAAGATAGATGAGCTTAATCAAAAGAATGACGTACTTGCCTCATGTCTTGAAGAACTGAATGATACACTACAGGGTACAAATTCCATAACGGGAGCACAAGAGATATATAAGGATGCCGTAGAGCTTATAAATGCACAAAAGAAAAACGCATCAGATGCCATGAAGGCAGAGGCGAACAAGCATGGCACTTGGCGTTCTTCCCTCCATTCTTCTGTTAACGACAATAAAACTTGGAAAAAAGACATGGAGAAAGTGTCAAAAATCCTTGGCAAGACTGTAAAAAGTAGCAAGGATTTCCTTTCTCTATCTCCAGAAGAGATGAAAAAAATCCGCGACACAGACAAAGATTTGTTTATGTCGATTCTCAATGAATATAGAAAAGAAGGCGGCAAGGGAGGTCGCTCTGACAAGTTGCCGAGTATGATACAAGACTATATCGACAAGTATGCTGATGCTATCAATGACCTCAATGAGCAAATGAGCGAGAAATACACCCAGATGTCGTTTGATGACATGAAGAGCAGCTTCTTTGACGCATTGATGGATATGGATAAGGACGCAGAAGACTTTTCGGACGACTTCTCCAAATACCTCATGAAGTCTGTGCTTAATGCTAAAATTGGAGACCTCCTCGATAAGGATTTGAAGGAATTCTATGATGAATGGTCTAAACTTGCTGAGGATGGTCTTTCAGAAACAGAGATTGACTACCTAAACAACAAGTGGGACACAATAGTCAACAAAGGTTTGAAATTCAGAGACGAAGCCTCAAAAGTAACAGGTTATACGGGTTCTTCATCGCAGACTGCCACAAGCGGAGATTGGCAATCCATGGGGCAAGAAACTGCAGATGAACTTAATGGTCGATTTACTGCCTTACAGATAGCAGGAGAAAGCATATCGGCAAGTATGATCACCGCTGTTGTGCATATGGAGACGATAATATCAACTGGAATCTCAACTAATGGCGCTGTGACAGAGATACGAAACATGATGATAATGACAAACAGCTATCTAGAGGATATGGTAAAGTATGCCAAACTCACGTATAGCGAATTTGGTTCAAAGATTGATGACATAAACAAGAGACTAAAGGAAATATGACGATTAAAGAACAACTATACATAAATGGGAAAAACGCTTACGCTGAATACGGCATCTTTATGGATGACACAGCAATTAGCGCATTAATGACACCAGCTCCGAGCAAGGAGTTTATCAGTAATAAATATCGCTATAAGAATGGTAAACATGTAATCAAGCACAATCCATGCCTTGATGAGCGCGATGTTACGATAGGCTTCAATATTCATGCGAAAGACGAAAAGACATTCATGTCGAATTATTACAAGTTCTGCGAAGAAGTCTTGTCCACCGGCGAATTGATTATTCACACGTCATTCCTGCCGAATGTATGGTATAGATGTACTTACTTATCTTGTACACAATTTAGTCAATTCAATCGCCAGATGGCAAAGTTTAGTCTAAAACTAAACGAGCCCGATCCAAGCGACAGAGGTGAAAATAGCAAATATAGCGTATGATACAGGTTTATAGAAACGGCCAAAATTTCTTCACAATAGAAGATTTGTGTGAAGGTTCCGTGATGTCAAGACAGCTCATGGAGAACCACTACATAAAGTTAAAGTTCTCTACGGAAAATCCAGTCTACTTTGAGATTGGAGATTCTGTAGAGATTCCAGACTTTGGTTTGTTTGTTCTAACATCAGCTTACTTTCCGAAATACAATAGCACGACAGATGGCTATGACTACGAGATGCAGATGGATGCTTACTACATGGCATGGAAGAACAAAATTTGCAAGTACCGTCCTCAGCATGGAGCCAATGAAACTTCATTCAAGCTTACAACACATGTCTCGGCGCACCTCAACGTTGTTTTAAACAACTTAAAGGCTCTTGGCTATAAATATAATGGAAAAGATTTCGTCGTTGATTACACGACATACAATAAGTCTGTGTTCGATGTTGAAAAGCGCTTCTTGGTAGAGTACAACTCAATCAGCATAATAGAAGCCCTCAATACTATTGCAGAATCCCTTGAATGCGAGTGGTGGATAGACGGTAGTGTGATTTATCTTGGCTATTGCGAAATGACTGGGCAGACTGTCTTTGAGCAGGGGGTGAATATGCTGTCAATGTCACAATCAGACTCAAAATCAGATTACATAACCCGTTTGTACGCTTTTGGTTCTGACAAGAACATACCTAGCGGTTACTTCACTGGTGCAGAAAAAGATGTTACCACAGATGGGGTGGCGACAGATTATCTGATGTTGCCTAACAAAAAAGAAGATTCTGAGGGGTTCTATTCAAAAGACGGATACATTGAAAATACTAATGTTGTAAAAAATGATGGGCAGGCAATTGAGGGTGTTGTAGTGTTTGATGATGAATACCCAAAGGTAAGTTGTACCATCAGCAATATAAAGACATATGATAAAACTGCAAAGAATAACGATGGAACGACAACAACAGAAACTTTTTGGCAAGTAACTTCTACCGATTCATTTGCGACATCATTTAAACAGAGTTGGATTAAGCACAATCTTACTCTTATGATAAAGTTTGAGAGTGGTGCGTTGATTGGAATGGAGTTTGAGATTAGCTTTAAGATACTCGATGGTGTTAACTACTTTGAGATTGTTGCCAATGACAACTATGGGCGAAAACTTCCAGACACTACATTATGCCCTAAAGTTAATGATAAGTTTTTTCTGTATAATTGGGACGCGACCAAGATAACAGAAACAAACCTTATACAAGATGCGAGAGAAGCCTTGTTTGAAAGAGCAAAGACTTACTATAAGAAGTCTATGATAGACAATTCCAATTTTACGTGTGTAATGGATGGGGAAAAGTTCTATAACAATGGAACATACGACTATCAACCCCTCGGTGAACAGGTGAAGTTGATAAATCCCATGTTTGCCGATACTGACGCAAATGGTAAACATTATCGCAATTCTCGCATTATAGGAATGGAGATAAAGCTTGATATACCATACGATAGTCCGACTTATATCATAGGAGAAAAAGCCTCGTACAGTAGGCTTGGACAACTTGAAGACAAGGTTGAGTCAATAACTGTCAGCGGAAAGCAAGTAGCGGATGCAAACGGAGGTAGTGGTGTGTATGTTATAGGGGAAAATGATGTTACACCAGAAACTGATAGCAATGTTTATTCTGCACGTAGAACACGAAACAATTTTCTCTCTAAGACCGAAGACGATATTGCACAAGGAATCATTCGTTTTGTCAAAGGTCTGAAATTCGGAGCAAAAGCTGTAGATAACCCTCTCGGCATCTCCTCTGACGGCATCGCAACTCTCAAAGAGATTGTGTCGGCTGCGTTCCGTTCGGGTGCGCTCGGCTCAGGCTTTAAGCTTGGTGATTATAACGGAAGTGGTGACAGTTACTTGGAGGTAGACCGCCTCCTTGTGCGCAAGGCGGCGGAGTTCGTAAGGCTCGTAATCCGAGAGCTTCAAAGCGTAGGTGGTGAGATTGTTCTGTCGCCTGCTGCCATGAAGATTAGCAATGTGGTCTATTTCGAGAAGGGTGTGTATCTTCCCGAATATGAAGCTCTTCCTCTGCGCTACAATGTTTACCGCTGCTACTTTTCACAGAAGAAAGGCGACGAGGAGATAGAAAACCAGTTCGTCGAGTACGACCTTGTGCGCTGTCAGACGTTCAACGTCAAGGAGGGCGTGAGTGAGAACGTGAAGAACAGATACTACTGGCGTAAGGTGTACAAGGTAGGTAAAGATTTCATCGATGTGCTTGCTGATTTCTGCGATACTGGCAGCGATATTCCGCAGGCAGGTGACGAGCTTGTACAGATGGGCAATACGACGGACACAGCTCGCCAGTCGGTCGTTGTTCTATCGGCATACGGAGCGGATGCGCCATCATTAAAGATGTACGAAGGCGTAGATAGCTATTCGTTAGAAAACAAGGAGGTCTTTGTCCTGTCGCGGCAGGAGATGTTCGCCATAGCTAACAAGTTTAAGTTCGTTACGCGCAATGCTAATGGCGAGATAAAGAGCACGCAGTCGTTTGCGGAGCTTGTAATGTCCGTGGATGGGCTCAGAACGACGGTCAAAAGAAACAAAGAAGAGCTTGACGGCGAGATAAAAAGCACGCAGTCGCAGATAGAACTGACCGCAAATGATATAAGAACAGAGGTTAGGAGAGACTACTCTACCAAAAAGAATGTAAACGACCAAATAGCAGCGGTTAGCTCTTCTATAACACAGACGGCAACCAATATCGCGATGAAGGTGGGCTACACTCTTGCCGAGCGACGTAACCTGCTCGTCGGTTCGTTGTTCCGCAAGCAAGGCGAGGGTTTCTTTCTTCTACGCTCTAAGATATATCGCACGTCGGCGCATGAGGGTGCTAACGTGATATTCGCGCCCGATGCCAAGGCAGGCGGTGCGCAATGGGGTGGAGCGGCGAACTCTCGCAACATACACGTAACCAAGGGTAAGACGTACACATTGGCGTTTTGGGCTCGCACGAAATCAGCCAAAGTAGAGATTTTGGGCGAGACGATATGGCACAGTTCGGCAAACGACACGTCGCGACCAGGTGGATATACCGGTCCGAACGGCAGTGCGAATTTAGGCGTAGTAACGATAACGCCAAGCAACGACTGGCATCTGTATCAGAAGACGTTTACCGTTGCAGCGGACGCTCTTTATGAGTGGATTTCCGTGGCATGTCTAAAGGCTAACGCATCTACTGCGAGTCAGCAGGTGTACATCGCCCACCCTATCCTCATAGAGGGTACGGTGGAGGACTTTGTGTGTTGGAGCGCATCGCCTGACGACTACGACTACATCGGGGGCAATCTGCTCGACAATACACGCACGTTTAATAAGACTGGCAACCTGACACGAATGGATGCCTCGGTAGTCACTAACGAGTCGTACAACAACGGATGCTCGGTAATATATACAAACGCTGCCTCCAAATACATTGAGATGGCGCAGTGGAGCGTTAGCTCTATCATCAAAAAAGATGAGGACTATATGTTCTCGTTTATGGCAAAAGGTAGTGGCAGCATCGACGCATACATGTGGAGTGGCTCTAATCTAAGCATATTCGCCGAAGACAGCGAGCGCGATACGACAACAAGCAACGCCGACGGAGGTCGTCGCTTCTCTCTCACAAGCGAGTGGAAGCGTTATTGGGTGCACTGGCGGTCAGAGGGCACCGGCATACCTAGCTACGTCCTTATCCGTTGTCTGCAAGGCAGTAAGGCGTGGGTGACAATGCCGAAGTTGGAGGTCGGAGCAACGCCTACCGATTGGATAGAGGGCAAGAGTGGTTTTATCGAGGACAGTGGTATTGCCGCAAAGCTACTGCGCACTGGCTTAGACATCGAGAACGGCAAGATAACGGCAACTGCGGACAAATTCGAGATTCGCAACAATAGCGGCGAGACAACCGCGAGCGTGAACGAGAAAGGCTTGCTGGAGGTTGATGCAGGTCTGTTTAGTGGTTTTGTTAAAAAGAAAAAGATAATCATTACACCAGAGAACATTGACCAATACCGAATACCCGCAGATTCCCTAAGCGTTGTATTATTCGACTTTACTAATGCGGGTTCGTTCGTGGAGTTTCAAGGCGATTTCTATAATTACTTTAAAACCGTACAGGTTGACATTATATTGCCATTCTACAACCCTAAAGATAATTTGTATAACCTTCATGGTGTGCCGACTGACGAAGCGTTACAATATGTTGGACAAACACTAATAATCAAGAATAGAGCAAACATTACATTCGTTGTACATGGAGGAGGCACAATAAATAAAAGAGGAACAACGACCTCAGCTGGAATCTTAAAAGTCAATGAAATTTCCTCAAATGAAAGACTTATCGCGACTTGCGAGGTTACGACCACTTTTGGCAATCCTACGAGTGGTGTTAGCCCTAACCGATTAACTGCTGTAGGATGGAATGGAAACATCTATTAAATATAAAGTGCAACAATAGAACACAAAATAATATGAAGAAAATAGTTAGAGGCAACGATTTCACGTTGCGCATACCAATAAAGAAGATAGTCAATGGTGAACAGGTATGTTATTAACAGTTATCTATAATAACAAAACAATAAATATCATATATCATGGAAGTAAAAGTAAAGCGAATAGCAAAAAAGGAGGCGTACACAATAGGTAAGATGTACGTCGACGGCGCATACGTCTGCGACACGCTCGAAGACAAGGACAGAGGATTAACATCCAACATGAGTGTTGCGCAGATATACGGAGTTAAAATCAAGGGCGAAACCGCCATACCTACTGGCAGATACCTCGTCGACATGAAGACGGTATCGCCACGCTTCGGAGGTCGGACGCAGTATCAGTTCTGTAGGGGTAGACTACCGCGACTGTGCAATACGCCTGGCTACCAGGGCGTGCTGATACACATCGGCAACACCGCGAAGGATACGGATGGCTGCATCCTTGTCGGCGAGAATAAGGAGAGGGGCAAGGTGCTCAACTCAACGGCGACGTTCCGCAAGGTGTACGCGAAGCTGAAGACTGCTGACGAGAGAGGAGAACGGATTTGGATAACAATCGAGTAAACACAATGGAGATGGCAGGAAATATCACTACAAGTACAGGAAAGGCTTTCGTGGTCGGCACCATGGGCACGGAAGCACTTACCGCATTGTTCGATTTGCGCTGGATGCTCGTACTTATCGTCGTACTTATCGTCGCCGATTTTTGGTTCGGTGTGTCGGAGAGCCTTAAAAAGCGTGAACACTTCCGCTTTTCGCGAGCAGGCAGAAGAACGTGCAACAAGGCGGTGGACTACGTTACGTATCTCATACTCGGCTCGGTACTCGGCTTGGCTATCTTCGAACCGCTGGGCTGGGCAAACCACGTAACAACAGCGGCTATCGGCTTGGGCTTCGGCTGCATCTGGGAGATTGACAGCATCGTAGGACACGTATGTGCACTGCACGGAATTAAAAACACGTTCTCTATAAAACGCCTTATTATCGCTCTCATCAAGAGGAAGAACGCAGACATCGGCGAGGCGGTAGAGGAAGCAATGGATAACAATAAAAATTAACGGATATGGATATAAGAGAAATTCTGATGTTACTGAACTGCATCATCTTGGGAGCGACAACGCTCTTTATTTTCTACAAGGCAGACAAGCTCGGTGTAGTCGATGAAGGCTACGACGAGAATAAGCGAAACCGACAGGGCGCAATCGGTTGGTTTGTGGCTTCGGTGTTCGTAGGCGTTCTTGCACTGCCAGTAATGGTGCTGCGTGAGGTTTATCAATGGAAGCGTTATAAGCTACCGAGTATTGAGTGGGATGATATTTGTCGCTACGGCTTCACTATCATCGTCGGCTCTATGCTGCATCTACTCCTGCTTGTTATGACGAGCTGCACAACTCCGAAACCTGTTGTATTGGAGCGAGTGATTCACAAGACGGACACGTTGTATAAGACCAACTACAAAGCCGATACGTTCCGCGTACATGACTCTATATATGTCGAGAGCTATATGATAGGTGATACAATATACAAGACAAAGAATGTGTACAAATGGCGTGACAGAGTGAGCGTTAAGACGGACACGATATATAAATCTATCCTGCGAGCGGACTCTATTCCAGTGCCGGTACCAGTTGAGCGTAAGGCGACATGGTGGGAGCGGACGCAGATGTTCGCAGGCAAGATAGCGGTCGGAGCGGTTGTACTATGTTTAATCTCGCTGCTGCTTTGGCTGATACACAGAAAGAGATAATATGTTGATTGGTTAGTTATTAGTTTTTTTAGTTTAAGGTAAATTGTTTTTAGGAGCCTTGCCCGTCCGTGATGGATAGGCAAGGAGTTTAAATAAACATAAATATAAACAACAGCGCATACAACTTTGAAGATAAATGACTAACTTGCATTGCAAAAACTAATAAACGTTACGTTAAACCAAAAAAATCACTATGAACGAAGATGATAAAAGGAAGTTTCTTGCTCTTGTGAAGGGTAAGGACATATCGGAGATTATGTCTTTGCTGGCTGAGTCCGGCAATCAGTATTCACGCAGAATACTACGGTTCTTCCGTTGGTTCTGCAAGTGGGTTCCGTTTTTCATAATGCTAACGCACATGTATGGCATGTGCGATTTTAGCCGCAACCCGAAGGATATGTTTGTGGTTCACTCGGCAAACTGGGCGTGCTATGCGTTCATCTATGTCATGGTCTATATACTGCCGATGGTTATTATTCTTGCGTCACGCTTCTTTTGGCTATGCTGGAAGTATCGCATACCGTTCTTCTACTTCTTTGCCGTCAACTCCATACATCTTGTATATTGGAGTTGGTACACCACCAAAGAGATGGTAATGGCGCACTTTGCAATCATGGCGTTCACGTTGTTGCTGTATGTCTACGGAGCTGTCGACTGGTTTTGCTGTAAATCAAAGCTCGGCAAAAGAATGTTCAGTTAAAAAGAAATGCCATGAGAAAGATTTTCGGCTATAAAATGCTTGGTACACTGTTGCAATCACTCGCCAATTCGTGCTTCAAGGCAGACGAGCAGCAGCGCAACGGCGAGAAAGTGACGGCTTGCGGTATGAGTGACGATGACATAGAAACACTCTGCCAGGACATACTCCCGAATATGCTCAACCCGATGATGAGCGCAGAGGAAGTAAAGGACAGGCTCTGTGTAAGCGATGCAACGCTCAACAGAATGGTCAAGCGCGGAGAAATACCGAACGGCGAGTGCAAGAAGCGCGGACACACACGATACTGGAAGAAGTGGAACATTCTTCACTTCATAAAACACAAGAGAGGCAAGTAAAGAGGCTTCTCTTTTTTGTTTTCAATTCTTTCCAATTCTTTAAACATTGGAAAGAACGTTTTTCGATGTGATAGTACCGGCTATCACCTTATATATCTGATTATCAGCGTAATATAAAATCTTTGAGCGTGTTATGACATTATCCGTCGTAACTCGCTAACTTTGCGGTGTAACGTTACAATAGTGTTTAGTCAACTAAGGTAAAATTTTAAAAAAAGATTGTATTATGTCTGAGTCAAAAACTTATGTATTCGGCAATGAAGGTAGCGGACAGGGTGGCATGATGAGTTTGCTCGCTCCTCTGCTTCAACAGAGAGGTCTTGACCCTAATCTTCTCCTTGCCATGAACAAGAACGGCAATGGTTGGGGCGACGGCTTCATGTGGGTAATTTTCCTATTCTTCCTCATGGGTTGGGGCGGTAATGGTTGGGGTGGTTTCGGCAATGGTCGCGCAGGCGGTATTGCTAATGAAATCAACAACGACTACGGTCGCTCGCTCCTCATGGATGCCATCGGTGGAAACAGAAACGCTCTAAGCAACCTTGCTACACAGCTTAACTGCACCGAAGGTCAGATACAGGCGGCTATCTCGGCTCTTACCTCGCAGGTTCAGGGTGTTGGCAATCAGATCGGCATGAGCGGTATGCAAGTTATCAACGCTCTCCAGCAAGGCAACATGCAGATTGCACAGCAGCTCGCTTCTTGTTGCTGCGAGAACAGACTTGCCACATGTCAGCAGACCAACACCTTACAGAACGCCATCAACGGCGTTGCAACAAGTCAGGAACGCAATTTCTCAAGTCTTGCCTTTGAGACACAAAGACAGGCTTGCGACCTCGGCAACACTATCGAGAACAGCACACGGCAGATTCTTGACGGACAGCGTGCCGCAGAGCTTCGAGAGATGCAGGACAAGTTAGACCATCTGCGCGAGGAGAACTCAACGTTCAAGTCGTCGGCTATGACAAGTCAGATTGTAGGTCAGGCGGTCGCTCCTATCAATGCGGTGTTGGCAGGTTTGCAGCAGGAGGTTGCAGGTATCAAGTGTAAGATGCCCGAGACGGCGACTGTACCTTACCAGCCGTTCGTTGCTGTCCCAAACTGCGTAGCAGCACAATACGGACTTTACGGAGTCAACGGAGCTAACGGCTTTTGGGGCTAACCATCTAACTGGAGGAACGACTATGATTTGGGGTTATCCTTTTTCATGGGTCAACAGAAGAGGGTCGGCAGCTATCGGTTCTACCGGTGTGTCGGTAGGCACAAGCGGTGTGGTATTCTCATTCAGGAACCATGCCTTCTTGAACGCCAATTACAGAGGTACGGTATTCGTAAATCTGCGACAGGCGATACCGACGGGCACAACGACCACGCTGCCGATACTCTTTGAGACCAACGGCGTAACGCAGGCTGTCACCAAGTTCGGAGGTGCGGCTCTTACGGTTGCCGACGTAGCCGGAACTGGCGTATATCAGCTCTGGTTCGAGAGAGATACTAACACCCTTCAGCTAATGACGGGTATTGTTTAACAACTAAATTGCGAATTGTATGTTCAGTGGACTAAGAACAAACAGCATATTCTATGTGCTTGAGAAAGGTGAAGAGCCGACATTAAAAATCGGACAGGTGGTAAGCGTAAGTAATCCGCAGCCGAAGTTCCCTACCTATCAACCAGGGCAGTTTTCTGCGCAGCCTATGGAAACGGTTGTGGATGTGAAAGTAAAGCTGCCCGACGGTGAAGCAGAGTTCAAGCAACTGCCTTCAAACGGACAGATTGCCAACTCAGGCGACATGGTAGTAAGCGAAAGTCGCGAAGCGATGATTGCCGAAGTGGAAGCGATGTTACGACACTCGCAGGAGGTGCTTGCAAGCAAGGACTATCACGAAAAGGTGGTGTGTAACTGCGAGAAGATAATGTGTACTCTCAATCCTCAGATAGCCAAAGACAAGGAGCAGGAGCAGAAAATATCTCAGCTCGAAAGCAAAGTCTGCGGCATGGAGGGTACTTTATCAAACATAGAAAGCATGTTGCAAAAGGCACTGAAAAAGTCAAACAGCAATAACTAAAATGCTTGAGCTATGTATATGATTGAAATCACAGAGAACAAGATGGGTGAGCTTGTTGAGAACGTTGAGAAATGCTTGCGCTATGGCGGCAAGGCAATGGCGTGTCTTGACAGCTTGCAGCGTGGCGAAGGTCGATACGGTGAGCGTTCACCTATGCCCGATTATCGTGATGATTGGCGATACGAGAACGAACGCCGTGAGCGCGATATGTACGATGATGACGATGACGGTCGCTACGGAGAACGACGCGGCGGTTATCGCGGTCGCAGACGCTACTAAGTAATTAACCTGACTGGTGGGGAGGTTCGCTTCCCTGCCAGTCCTTTAAAACCTAAATATTATGGGAAGATGTAAGATGCCTTTGGATGTGTACGACTTGAAGCCCGAAGGAATGATAGCATATCTAAGATACAACGGCTATCACTTCAACAAGAAGATGTGCGAGTGGGCTGTCAAGCAAATGCGAATGATTAGTCCAACTACGGGCAAGGAGGAACGTTTGGAGATGCTGTCAAAAGAGAAAGTCGAGGAGATGTTGCAAACGAACGGCTTACGGCTTGAAAACCTCGTCGGCTACGACCATGTATATGTGGCGAATATGTGCAGGGCAGACTTCTGGGGCAAGTCGATAAAGGACGAGCAGCAAATGGCGCAGTATGTGAAAGATATGGTTGATGATACAGACCAGAAGGACGGCTTCATCTTCAACCGCTTCTATGCCGACTGCTGTCACAACGGTATGCCTATACCTTGGGAGGACTTGTTATGATTAGGCGTGATATAAGGCTCGACAAGTACGACTGGGATGTGCGTTGCTTCATTGGATATGACAGCGGCGACGCGGTGCATCTCTGTAACGAGCTTATGACTATTGGGTGTGGCAGCGAAGCGACAAGCAAAGCCTACCGTCACTTCATAAACGGTGGCGAAAGCAGAGGACTCACCTACTCCAACGTCAAGGACAAGGTGAGCGTGGTTACTATCGGACACTCAGAAGAAGAAAGCGAGATGGTGAATACAATCGGTCACGAACTGCTGCACGTTACGGCGCACATCTGCGAAGTGTATGATATTGATATGAGCGGCGAGCAGGCTTGCTATATCATGGGAGAATTGTGTGAGAAGATATTTAATTTCTTTTGAATTATGGATAAAATCAATTTAAAAAATACTGGCGCACCCACACATGATTTGTCGGGTGCGCAAAAATGCGAAGTCCGTGGATATTACACAGACGATCATGGTATTATACATTATGCTCCTAATTGGGATATTTCAATGTTAAAGTTTGCTTATTCTAAATACGATGCGATACAGAAAAAATTTGAATTCCAAAAATTCTGCTCCGTAGTTAAAATTGCTACCAACAGGTTCTATTTTGTTTTCATGTGTTGCTATCCTAAATTGTCAAACGAAAAACTCTTTGACATGATATTACATGAAGTGTGCGAATAACACAACCATGTAACCAGCTGATAATCAAGTAATTATATTTTAGTATTTTTAACTATAATATTTGTTAGTATATTTGTATATACTGCATATTATTAGTACCTTTGTATATGAAAACAGGTGCATTTAGCTAAGATGACACCGAGATAAAACCAATTAAATTCGCAATATTATGAACATTATTAATGTAGCAAAATTCTTTGATTGCATGGCAAGAGGGGATATTGCATTTTCAGTAGATGATGTAATGACCGACTTCGAAACACACTTCGGAGTAAAAAATGCATTGCCGCCATGTGCAGAACATCATGAAGCAACGAAACATCGCGAAGGAACATATCTAGCTGTATATGTAACTAGTGACTCTTTGGATGAAGATGTCCTGATTGATGCTTTAAGGATGCACATGAAAGGTCTTACATGGTGGTTGTTCGAATCACCATACGGAGAGAACGAAGTAGTTTATATCGTAAAATTAGATGATAATGATGATGAGAACTAATTTATATGTTGTACGCGATGACGGCGAGTATGATTACAAAGGTGGCTTCAAGACGTTCAAGGAGGCTAATGATTATCGCCTTGAATGCCAGCGCCAGTGGATGAATCACATTGATTTTGTGATATTACAGATTTGTACACGTCAGGGGGTGTTAGAAAGAGAAATTAACCTAACTCGAATAAGCAATATAGAAAGGGATAAAATCCTCTCTGACTATGGCATACCGATGGAATAAGTTTAACCAATTAAGCAATAAAGATTATGAACATGAATTTAAATGCTAGTGCTGCAAATATGGTAGCAACCATGGAAGCAGCGACGGAGGACAAGTTCTTCGATTTTGAGAAAGCAAAAACCCAGGAGATAACCCTCGAACAGCTTGGAAGAACATACCGTGAGAATGATGTGTATGGTTATCCTTTGAAGGGCATATATCACTACGACCTTTTTAACAAGGTAATAGCCGAGTGTGAAGATGTGGGCTATAACGTAGAGGTGTATGATATGTTCGCAGCACAAAATAGGGATAGAAATCAGCCCGGCGTTGTGAAGCTTCCCCAGGTAGAAGCGCAGAAAGGGGAGAACGCAGTTGAAGCGCACATTTTAAGAAGAGTTTTCGCTAATATCAGAATCACGGATTTTGATGACGGCGAAACCACAACGAACCTTGCTGTAGCTTTTCACCAAAAAGGAATACAGATTGGATTCGGCCCGAATGTTATGATTTGCCATAACCAGTGTCTTTTAAACCCCGAACTCTACATGTCTACATACTCAGAAAAAGGAAGAAAGGGTAGTGGAATCGAGCTATCTACAATGCTTGATACATTGAAGTCCTGGCTGGTGGATGCGCGGCATATCGTGGAAACGGATAGAGAACGCATCGAAAAGATGAAAAACACGCGTGTGTCAGCCGAACAGATGTTCACTCTGATAGGGCTTATGACTGCGATGCGTGTCAAGTCAGATACGACGCGTAAGTCGATACGAGAAAACATCACATACCCTCTTAATCAGTCACAAATAACCGTTTTCACCGAAGATATGCTTGAAGCATATCACACAAAGGAGGTTGTGACTGCTTGGGATATGTACAACTCTGCAACGAACATGTACAAAGCAAACAAGATGGATATCCCGGCCCTACTTCCACAAAACAGAGCATTTGTTGACTTTATAAATAAATATGTTATAGAACTCTAATCAACACAAGGAGATAGGCTAGTCTACCTCCTTGTTATATAAGACATAATCAATAACCTTTCTATTAGCAGCGTCTATATTGGCAACACTCTTGTCAATATAGATTGCTGTTGTCCTGTTTCCATGCGAATGTCCTAAAGCCTCAGCAATAATCTCTTCTGGTATTCCAATAGAGAAAGCTATTGTCGCCCAGGTGTGCCGCGCCCAATATATTGAAAGTGATGGAAAGAAAGGCTTATACTTTATATGATAACAGAATTTCCTATTATGTTTAGTCTTCTCGTCGTTCTTTATTTTTACAACATCACCTATTTTTTTGTATGCCTTGTTTGCCTTACCTACGAATGTTTTGTATGTTGTCATCTTCTCGGTAAAGTTTACAAGTTGGTTAAAACCTTTATATTTACTTATTATCTCCATAGCCTCAGATTCAATTTTTATGCTATACATTCTTCCAGTTTTATGTCTTTTGTACACGAGACGACCATTTATAACATCACCATCAGTACAAGCACACAAGTCTACGGGGTTTATTCCTATCAGATAAAATGTCAGCTTAAAGTAATCCAAATATCTTTCTTGCCATTTCTCTACTTTGTGTGAAAATAGACACCTTAACTCCTCAATTGTCAATGACCTTTTCGTCGTTTCTTCTGGGCTAATGTTAAATTTTCTCATTGGATAATGACTTGTAATCTCATTATCTATAGCATCGTTGAAAACAGCCCTTATGTTTCTGAGGTGTATATTACGAGAGTTTTTTACAAGACCTTGATTCTTTAAATAATTATCGAAACCTACGAGCCACTCTTTAGTTATCTGTTCAAAAGATAGACTTGGTGCATATTTGTCGTATTCTAATATCTTTTTTAGTGTAGTCGCATAGATCTCCTTCGTTCGTTCTGCTATACGGCTCTCTCCAAAAATACGGAAGCGCCTAATAAACAAATCGTCATTTTTTACGGATGGACTAATGTGTTCCTGTATTTTCTTTTTTATTTGTGTGATTGTCAATCCTGTTAACTCGCCACGCATAGACAGTTCAAGAATAGCGTTGTCTATTTGCACCTTTTTATTGTTAATATATGAGGTGATTAACTTTCCATTTGGAGCATTCTTCACCCTTTGGGCTTCGGCATTCCATTGTGACTTTGAAAGCTTAACGTCCAAACTTATATATGTAGATTTGCCATGGCTTGTTATGCAAACCTTTAATGGGGATGCTTCATTTTCTTTTTTCCCCCTTGTGTCTAGATATAATTTAGTAGTAGCCATTTGCGAGTTATTTGCAAGTTATTTTGTTCAACATTGTTCATATTTGTGCAATAATGTTCAATGTGTAGTAATGGTCACAAATAAAAAAAACATTGGAAATCCCTTTTTTATAAGGAAAAGCCAATGTTTTTATCAGGTCGGGATGACAAGACTCGAACTTGCGACCTCACGCCCCCCAGACGCGT
>OCPW01000074.1_pt1 | contig 67272 bp, 76 predicted proteins | sample 1538761 | NCBI WGS metagenome assembly OCPW01 (sample SAMN04571724, study PRJEB22368) | human gut metagenome | biome: human gut; material: stool | host: Homo sapiens | place: Luxembourg | collected 2012-09-20
GCTGCCTTCTTTACTTGAGGTCTTCAGAGTCAAACGACTTTGGAGACCTTTTTTTTGTATCCACAGGGGGTGCACTTGTCTCAAGTGCACCAACCGAGCAATAGTGCACCAACCGGAGCTTGGTTGGTGCAGCAGAGACTGCTGCACCCCCTGATCCTGGTAGATGTCTTCAAATCCTGGTAGATGCAACCTGCATCTTCCAGCCTTTAATTACTTCAAAGCCAATTGGCTGCGCCGCTGCTGGAAGATATGGCAGATTTTTCCACTAACATCATTTTCTATAGACTATCCCAATCTAAAAATAAATATATACCTTTGTAGTTATATTAAACATATAGCTATGGATAAACAATCAAGATACGCAGAACTGATCTCTCAGATAGAAGTATTCGCGAATGATGCTGACCATCCTATCAGCGTATTGTCTAATTGTGCTGCAGTAATGAAGACAATCTTTCCAGAGGAATACTTCTGGGTAGGTTTCTATATTGTAGACGGTGACGAACTGTACCTCGGTCCGTTTCAGGGTACGCCGGCATGTACACGCATCAAGTTCGGACGCGGAGTATGTGGCACGGCATGGAAAGAGCAGCGCTCACTTGTTGTAGAGGATGTCGAGAAGTTTCCCGGTCATATAGCCTGCTCGTCGCTCTCACGATCTGAGATTGTCGTTCCGTTGAAGCACAATGGGGTAGTGGTTGGTGAAATAGACATCGACAGCACCGAATTGGCAACATTCGACGACGTGGACAGACAGTTTCTTGAGCATGCGGCAGAGATGATAGCGCCTTATATGGCGAAGCTCGCCATACCTTTATGAATTTATAGTGTGCGTGGGCATGGCAAGAATGCCATACCCTCTTATAATGCTGCATAAGTATGGCGAAAAAGTTCTGTTTTATATAGATCTTAGGGTTTAAAAGCAGAAAAATGTAAGTTCGTAGTTAAAAAGTTGCGAAAACGTTTGGTGGTTTCATAACAAATGCGTACCTTTGCAACCGCTTACAGAGCAATACGGGTAAGTCTTGCACGGCCAGCTCCCTTCGAACCCTCCAGGACGGGAACGTAGCAAAGGTAGTTGGTTGTAGCGGCGCGATGTAAGTAGCTTGCCCACCCGCCTCTTTAGCTCAGTTGGCCAGAGCACGTGATTTGTAATCTCGGGGTCGTTGGTTCGAATCCGACAAGAGGCTCAAAATGATGACGAGACAAGACTTTAAGTTTTGTCTCGTTTTTTTGTATTTGCATGTTTGAGGTGCATGCTGCGCCTTGAATGCTGCAAGGTTGTATAAATTTAGAGCGGCTGAGCTTCACCTCAGTCGCCATTATTAAAATTTAGAAGACTATGGAAAAGATAGACGTTACGACACTCCACGATAATGTGTTCACAACTATTGGTAAGGAGTGGATGCTTGTTGCTGCAGGCAGCGAGGAGAAGTTCAACATGATGACAGCTTCTTGGGGATGCCTCGGCTGGTTGTGGAACCGTCCGGTGGCTATTGTGTACATTCGTCCGGAGCGTTATACACACGAGTTCATAGAGGCTAACGACACAATGAACCTTGTTTTCCTCGGCAACTCGGAAGAGGCACGCAAAGCGTATGCCTTCTGTGGCGCTAAGTCGGGCAGAGACTTCGAAAAGGCGAAGGAGGCTCATCTCACACCCGTTGCAACTGAGAACGGCTGCGTTACATTCGACGAAGCACGCCTTACACTCACATGCCGCAAGCTGTACAAAACGCAGATTCGTCCGGAAGAGATGCTCGACAAGTCGATAGAGCAGTGGTATGGTGCGAAGGGCGGCATGCACGACGTGTACGTAGTGGAGATTCTCGACGCTTACAAGAAGTAATGCTCTAATAAGCAAAACCATTCTATATACATAATATTATATAGTACAGGTCAATTAACATTCAAACAGAACTTTGATGACAGAGAAAATAGACAAGTATAAAGTTCAGGCGGCTTTGGTGCGCTCGTTCTTCGATGCCTTCTCGCATGGCGTTATAGATAGTCAGGTGGAAGACCCGAAGGAGAAAACGACACCGCAGTCGGTGAAGAAGCTGATGTTGGAGCACTACGAGCACATTGCGCCCGCTTTCTTCGACACCATGTTCTTCCCGTTGGCAGCCATGAACTACAAGTACGAGGACATTGCGGCACTGGCTCGCGAAGCGCAGCAGCGTGGCGACGACATGATGGCGCTTGTGCGCACAGCTTGTGGCAACGAGGCGTACTACAACGCTTTGGTGGAGGAATACAAGCGCAACTTCTCGATGCTGCTTGCAGGCAGATACCTCTCAAATGCCGACCATCTTGAGGGCTATGTGCGTAAGGCGGAGGCAGAGACGGAAGCGTCGGTAGACTCCGACCGCGCTATCGAGCTGACTGTGCGTGTCGTGATGTTCGCATACGTTCGCGGTCTGCGTCAGACGGGGGAGGATGCACGTTCTGATCGGTCGGTGCACTTGAGACAAGTGCACCCCCTTGGGGAGGATGCACGTTCTGATCGGTCGGTGCACTTGGGACAAGTGCACCCCCTTGGGGAGGATGCACGTTCTGATCAGTCGGTGCACTTGAGACAAGTGCACCCCCTACGTGGGGCTACGCTTTTCCGTCTGATGCTCGATGCGATGAACATCTTGCTGCTCGACGAAGCTGTCGACTTTGCTGACGCAGAGGCAGCAGACCTTGCTTCGCTGTTTTTGAAGGTCTGCCAGACGCAGCATAACTTCACGGTTATGACCGACGAGATGGACCGCACATATTCAGAATTAATGAAGGAATAATACAAATACTATGAAACAGATTCCAGTATTGCTGCTCACAGGTTATCTGGGCAGCGGCAAGACAACATTGTTAAATCGAATCCTTTCTAATGAGAAAGGCATTAAGTTCGCCGTTATCGTGAACGATATTGGCGAGGTGAACATTGACGCCGACCTCATCCAGCAGGGTGGAGTGGTGAACAAGAAGGACGACAGTCTGGTGGCTCTGCAGAACGGCTGCATCTGCTGCACGCTGAAGATGGACCTTATAGATCAGTTGCGCGACATTGTGAATATGAAGCGCTTCGACTATATCGTCATCGAGGCGAGCGGCATCTGCGAACCCGCACCGATTGCGCAGACTATCAGTTCGATGGCGACACTCGGTCCGCAGTATATCACCAACGGCATACCGCGTCTTGACAGCATCGTGACCGTAGTGGACGCGCTGCGCATGAGAGACGAGTTCAACAACGGCGACGCTCTGACACGCGACGGACTCGAAGACGAAGACCTCGAAAACCTCGTAATACAGCAGATAGAGTTCTGCAACACTATACTTCTGAACAAGGCTGCGGAGGTGAGCGCTGATGATCTGCGCAAACTCACCGAGATAATCCGCGCTATTCAGCCTAAGGCAGAAATCATACCATGCAACTACGGCGACGTAGACTTGGAGCGTCTGCTCAACACCGGTCGTTTCAACTTCAACGAGGTGGCTACATCGGCTGCATGGATTAACGAGATTGAGAATCATCACGGCGATGAGGAGGAGGATGACGATGATGACGACGATGAGGATGATGAGGAGCATGAGCACCATCATCATCACGACCATGAAGATGAAGAGCATGAACATCATCATCACGATCATGAAGATGAGGAGCATGAACACCATCATCACGACCACGACTGCCATGGCGGTTGCGGACATCACCACCACCACGACCATGAAGGCGGCGAAGTGGAGGAGTACGGTATAGGCACGTTCGTATATTATCGCAGAAAGCCGTTCGACATGAACTTCTTCGACAACTTCGTGGCACGTCTGTTCCCGAAGAACGTGATTCGCTGCAAGGGATTGTGCTGGTTCAAGGAAGAGCCCGACATGTGCTATCTCTTTGAGCAGGCAGGCAAGCAGATGGAGCTGAAAAACGCCGGACAGTGGTACGCCACAATGCCGAAGGACGAACTGCAGCAGATGCTCGAACGCGAAGAAGGACTGCGCAGAGACTGGGACGAGAAGTATGGCGACCGTATGCAGAAGCTCGTGTTCATCGGTCAGAAACTCGACAAGAAGACAATAAAAGAACAGCTCGACATGTGTCTTACGGATGTAGAACTGTAAAAAGACTTACGGAATTATAACATAAAGCAAGAGGGTATGGCGGAATAGCCATACCCTCTTTATTTTTTAGTCTGCGTGGGTATGACATGGATGCCATACCCTTCTATATTAGAGATGCTTCATGATGTCGAGCAGGTGATCCCAAACCATCTGAACAGTCGGGATGTGAAGACGCTCGTCAGGAGTATGCACGTCGCGCAGCGTAGGACCGAACGAAACCATGTCGAGGTTCGGGTAGCGCTCCGAGAACAGACCGCACTCCAAGCCAGCGTGGATGCCCTTAACGATAGGATCCTTGCCGAAGAGCTTCTTGTACGACTCGACAGCCACCTTCGTGAGCTTGCTGTCCGGGTTCATCTTCCAAGCCGGATAGCCGTCGCTCATCTTCACCTCAGCGCCAGCCAGTTCGAAGGCTGCCTTCACGGTGTTAGTCTCGTTCTCGAGGTTGCTCATCACGTTAGAGCGCTGCGAAGCCACTACGTTGATCTCGTTCTCTGCGGTCTGAACGCTTGCCACATTGTTAGAAGTCTCGACCATGTATGCCAGAGCTTCGTCCTGGCACATAGCGAACACGCCGTTGTCTACAGCCTGCATGCAGAGGATGAAGCGGCGGCTTGCGTCCTTCGGCAGTACGCTCTCAGCGTCGGTGCTACCGAGGTTGAACTCCATAACCGGCTCGGTTACGTGGAACTCCTCCTCGATGTTAGCTGTGAACACGTTCCAGTCGGCACGAACAGTCTCCTTCTCGCTTGCCGGAACAGCGAATACGATGCTGCCGTCGCGAGGAATAGCGTTGTGCAGTTTGCCCGAGTTGAACTTAGCGAGGCGAAGATCCATCTTCTCCTGCTCCTTATAGAGGAAACGAGCGAGAATCTTGATGGCGTTGGCGCGCTTCTTGTTGATATCGTCGCCAGAGTGTCCGCCCTTCAGGCCCTTTACCGAAGCTGTGAGGAAGAACATACCCTCGGGAGCAGCCTCACGCTCGAATGTGAAGCGAGCCGAAGTAGTCTTTCCGCCGGCGCAAGAGATGAAGATCTGGCCTTCGTCCTCAGAGTCGAGGTTGATGAGCATATCGCCCTTCATGAAACCTGCCTTCATGCCCATAGCACCAGTGAGGCTTGTCTCCTCGTCGCGTGTGAACACACACTCCAGCGGTCCGTGCTCGATGTCGTCGCTGTCGAGGATAGCCAGTTCGATGGCGCATCCGATGCCGTCATCAGCACCGAGAGTTGTGCCCTTAGCGTTGAGCCATTCGCCGTCGACATAAGTCTGAATAGCGTCGGTGTGGAAGTTGAAGTCTACGTCTACGAGTTTGTCGCAGACCATGTCCATGTGGCTCTGCAGGATGAGTGTAGGAGCGTTCTCATGACCCTTTGTAGCCGGCTTGCGGATTACTACGTTGCCCGTCTCGTCGGTCTCGGTCTCTAAGCCGTGGCTCTTGCCGAACTCCTGAAGATACTCAATCATGCGCTCCTCATGCTTTGAAGGGCGCGGAATCTCATTGATTTTAGCAAACTGCTCGAACACGCGAGCAGGTTTCAATTCGCAATTGCTCATTTTCCTTAATTTTTTTATGTTGATGTTATAATAATCTGAATTTTCGGTAAATTATTTTGCCATACCGCCGATTTGCCGTACCTTTGTACCGATATGGGGCGGTGCAGCCTATCGGATACAAAGATAGCGCAAATCGAGCGCAATGAAGCTTGCTTCAAATTGCCGAGGTGCAGCCTATCTTCTGCAAAGATAATGTAAAAGGTAGACACCACAAAATAAAAATATATAATATGATTAAATTAATGCTTATAAGCCTCGCTGTAGTGGCAGTAGCCTTCGCTTTGTTGTCGATAAAGGTGCTGCTGAAACGCAATGGCAAGTTCTCTTCACAGCACGTACACGACAATCCGGGCTTGCGCAAGCAGGGCATCCACTGCGTGATGGACCAGGACCGCGAAGCCCGTGAGCGCAACGGTGCCTACTAATAAGCCTAAGTTGTATATAGTGGTACTAACTGATTTGTCTATAATATATAATGTATAGATATATAGGCAGGCACTTAAAACGATAAAATTAAAACTAAATAAAGATGAACAAGAAAAACATTTTCGGCGCACTTGCACTCGCAACTGTTGCCGCTTTCGCAATGACCTCTTGCGACAAGTCGAAGTGTCAGGTTGACGAGAAGAAGGTAGAGAGCAAGCAGGCTGTGCCTTCAGACGCAAAGATTGCGTATGTAGAGGTAGACAGCATCATGTCGCAGTACAAGTTCTGCAAGGACTACTCGCTCATTCTCCAGAAGAAGGGTCAGAACATCCAGAACACACTCGCACAGAAGCAGCACGCTCTTGAGCAGGCTTACGGCAACTTCCAGCAGAAGGTTCAGCAGAACGCCTACACACGCGAGCAGGCAGAGCAGATTCAGATGTCGCTGCAGAAGCAGAACAGCGACCTTCAGGTGCTCAACCAGCGTCTGAGCGGCGAGTTCCAGGCAGAGACAGAGAAGTATAACAACGCTCTGCGCGACTCTATCCAGCACTTCCTCGCTGTATACAACAAGGACAAGAAGTACGGCTTGATTCTGAGCAAGGCTGGCGACAACATCCTCTACGCCGACAAGGCTTACGACATCACCAACGAGGTGATTGCAGGCTTGAACAAGGCTTACAAGCCGGCGGCTCCTGCAAAGGAGGAGAAGGCTGCTAAGAAGAAGTAAGTCTTTCTGCAAAGAAGAAGTAAGGCTTCTTTACAGACAAAACGCATATAACCGGAGACAATGCTGCCAATAGCATAGTCTTCGGTTTTTTTGTGCTCGCACACTTTGTTGCTTATTTTGCAAATTCACGCTGCGAATGAAGATTTTTAAACAAAATGCCAATTTAAACACAAAAATATCTATCAAATGTTTCTTTGTATTAAAATATTTATTACTTTTGCAATCGTATTGTATGCCTTTAGCATAAAATTGCTACAATTAATAATTAGAGAGAATAGTTTTAGAGAACTAAATAAGTAAATAGATTCATTAACTTTTAAACTTTATAGTTATGAGAAAGACGTTACTTAACACAATGGGGCTCGTTCTTGCGTTGTTTGGCGCAACGAATGTTTATGCCCAGAGCACAGTAGAACTGCCTTACTCTATCACCTTCGATTCTACCAACGACGTTTGGACCGTGCTTGACGCCAGCCCGACACCTGGCACATCATGGGAGTTCAATAACGATTGGGGCAACGACGGTTTCTGCATCGGCAACGCGTGGACAGCCACACCGAGCTACTGCATCAGGACCGACTCGGGCGAACCTAACGACTACTACGTTTCTCCGTCATTCAGCCTGAAGGCAGGCAAGACATACACCGTGAAGACAAGCTCGGGCACAATGTACAGCACACCTGCAACACTCTCTGTAGAGTACACGACGACTCCTACCGACGCCGCTTCGTTCACAAAGCTGAGCGACATCGATATGCCGTCTTCTGGCGTGCAGTACGACAACTCGTACGACCTCACCGTTCCTGAGGACGGACTCTACAGCTTTGCGTTCCACGCTACAAACACTTCTTCAGGCGACAAGAGCAACTGGGCATATCTCTACGCTCTCGGCTTCAGCGTCGAAGAGAAGGTAGGCGGCGAAACTCCTGACCCGGGTCCTGATCCTGATCCCGACAAACCAGATCCACCAGTAGAAGACCAGGAGGGCACATTGCCTTATGATATGACATTCGACTCGGCAGAGAAGTTCGCTACATGGACCACGATGGACAACAGCGAGACGCCGGGCGTGACATGGGCTTACACCGCATCCGACTTCGCCGGCAAACCGGCTGCACACATGGGCGTAGACGCTAAGTCTGAAACATGCGACTGGCTCGTTTCGCCGAAGTTCGAGCTGAAGGAAGGCAAGTCGTACACGATTACTGTAGACGCTGCTTCGGGTCCGGACAACGAGCTGAACCTCATCCTCGACTACTTCGTAGGCAGCAAGTCGGCTGACAACCAGAAGACTATCGAGTGGATCGGCTCTAAGCTCCCCGCAACCGTAGGCGAGAGCGGCGAGGTGAAGAACCAGTGGACACTCGACGCCAACAAGGACGGCGTATACCTCTTCGCGTTCCGTGCACTCAACTGGGGCGCCAACAACGCTAACGACGCTATCAGCATCTACTCTGTGAAGATAGAGGAGAAGGCAGACGGCGAGCCCGATGCTCCGGTAGCACTTCCGTACGAGGTTTCGTTCGAGCAGGAAGAGAACGTAGCTGCATGGACAGCAATGGACCGCAGCGGCAATACCGGTTCTACATGGAGCTGGAATTCTTGGGGCTATCAGGAGTACGATACCGACTGGAATCCGGTGGGCGACCAGCATCCTTGTGTAAGCTTCAGCAGCGACTGGAACACCGACGCCAACGACTATTGGGTATCTCCGGCGTTCGCTCTTGAGGCAGGAAAGACATACGTAGCGAAGGCTCATACAGCCAACAACCGCAGCTGTCTTGAGTCTGGCACAACCTCGTTCACGATGAAGCTCGGCACAAACAAGAAGGTACAGGCTTCGTTCGACCAGACTCTCGGCTCTATCGAGCTCAACACAGTATACGACCGCGACCCGAGCACATTCGAGTTCAGCGTACAGGAGTCGGGCAACTACTATGTAGCGTTCCACATCTCAGACTCGGAGGGTGCAAACGCTTACGGCTACATCTTCGACTTCAGTCTGGCTGAGAAGGAAGGCGCAGCAGAAGAGCCGGTGGCTACAGCTCCGGTTGCCGACCTCACAGCTTCTGAGATTATCACACGCTCGGCAGTAGAACTTGCTTGGACCAACCCGACTAAGGACGTCGACGGAAAGGATCTGCCGGCTGACGCAGCGCTCACCGTTAAGGTTTACGAGGGCGAGGAGCTTCTCGCTACACTGGACGCTCAGGCTCCGGGCAGCGAAGGCAAATACACCCAGGAATACACAGCCGACACATTCGCCGGCGAACACAACTACAAGGTGGTTGTAGTTTACAAGGAGAAGGAGTCGGAGGCAGCTACAGCAACGCTCACAGTGGTGGTTGACGCTATCAACGGCGTGGTTGTTCCGGCTGACGCAAAGGTTTCGGTTCACACTCTCGGTGGAGCAGTGGTTGGCAACAACCTCTCAACACTCGGCAAGGGCACATACATCGTGACCATGAAGAGAGCCGACGGCACTATGAAGACCGTGAAGGTTACTAAGTAACTGAATTCTCATAATTAATTAATTGGGCCGCTCTGCATACCAGTATGGGATGTGGAGCGGTTTTTTTTATTGCTTTTGGGCGAAAAAGAATATACGGTGGGTAGCAAATAGTACGTAATAATTAATATTTCTTAGCAAAAAGGTTTGGTATATGTGAAAAATGCTGTATATTTGCAAATGTTATACCACTTAAAAACAGTAACCTAAAAAATTATAGCTATGGAAGAAAAACTTCAGTTCGTGCCTTCTTTGAAGGACGCATTCGCCATCGGCGTTAAGAATCTTGTGCCGATTGTTCTCTCAGTGTTGCTTTGGCTCGTAACCGTATGGATTCCGTACGTTAATGTGGGCACTACGATAGCCTTGGCTACGCTTCCCGTGAAGCTCAGCAAGGGCGAGATGATCAGTCCGATGTTCATTTTCGATTCCGAGTACCGTCATTGCATGGGTGAGTATTTCATCCTTCAGGCTGTCATCAGCTCCGCCGTGTCGGTAGCCTGTCTGTTCATGTTAATACCGGCTGTTGTACTCTCGTTCAGTTGGCTGCTCGCTGTCTATCTGCTTGTGGGCAAGAAGATGAATTGGGCGCTTTGCCTCTCCGAGAGCAACCGTCTGATGATGGGCTATAAGTTTAAGGCGTTTTGCTTGAAGTTTGCCGTAAGCCTCGCTCTGCTCGTTGTTTCCTACGTTCTCTTCAGCATGTTCGACGCCATCGCAGGTTCGTTGGGCGTACTTGTTGTGCTTCTGTGCGTTCTTGCCGGCGTTTGCGTAATGCTTTCTGTCGATGCCGTAATCTATCGTGAGCTTGTGCTCAGTGAGGATAAGGTTGAGGAAGCTAAGCCAGAAGAAGCTCTTTAACGAGTGAATTGCAATGCAATAGGCATCGGTTCGCGTTCGGAATCTAATCGGTTCGCGTTCGGTGTCCGATCGGGTTGCGTTCGGAATCTAATCGGATCGCGTTCGGAATCTGATCGGTTCGCGTTCGGAATCTGATTGGATTGCGTTCGGTGTCCGATTGGGTCGCGTTCGGTGTCCGATGGTTTTTCGATAGCAAAACATTCGTAAAACCACTGCCAATAGACAGGAGTTCTCTGAAAGAGTAAAGATTAAAGCATAAGAAAAGGCTGACTCTTGCTGCGATTTTGCAGCTTAAGAGTCAGCCTTTTTTAGTAGCGGAGGTCTCCGGCCTCCGCCGCAAGCAATAATGTTGCAAAGTGTTTACTATCCAGCTTGGTGCTGCTAAGTGTTTACTATCCAGCTTGGTGCTGCGGAGGCCAGAGACCTCCGCTACGTAGTGAATTAGAAGTCGACGACCGTGATGCCTGCTCCGCCGAACTGCACGTGCTCATCCTTGCATTGCGTCACGTTCGGCACCGACTGCAGATACTGTCTGATGAGCTGTCTGAGTATGCCGTTGCCCTTGCCGTGAAGGATGCGCACGCGCGACATACCCACGAGTATGGCGTCGTCTATGAAGTGCTGCACGGCGTTCAGCGCCTCGTCGCCACGCATTCCGCGCACGTCGAGGTCCTGGTGGAAGTTGAGCTTGTGCTGGTCGATGGTCTGACGCGTCTCGCGGCTTATGCCGAACGTTGGCGGCAGTGTCGACTCCGGTGTCTTCGTGGTGTGCTCAAGGCGCGATGTCTTCACCTTCGTGCGCACGTCGCCGAACACCACCGTTGCCTCCTTGCCCTCTACCGACTCCACGCGACCCACCGTCGTGAGTCCGCGCATGCGCACCGTGTCGCCAGCCTTAAAGGGGTGTTGAGGTATTGAGGTGTTGAGGTGTTGAGATGTTGAGGTGTTGAGGAGTTGGGATGTTGAGGTGGCTGGGTTCGCCGCGTTCTCCTTCTTCTCCTTCTTGCGCTTCTCGCGTCGCTCCTTGCGCTCCATAATCTGGCGCATCTTCTTCTCGATGAGGTTGTCAGCCGACTTCGTGTCTATCTCGTTCACGTCCTCCTTAAACGCTTTCAGCTCTTCGCGCAGACGCTTCGTCTCCTCCTTCTCAGCCTGACACTCGCGTATCTCGCGGATAGTGTTCTCGATGTTGCGGTTGCTCTCCTTCAGCAGTTCCTGCGCCTGCTCCTTCGCCTGGCGCAGAATCTCCTTGCGCTTGCGGTCGAGCTCGCGAATCTCCTCCTCGTATTTTGCGATAGTCTTCTCCAGGTCCTTCTCGCGCTGATGCACGTTCTGTCGCTTGTTCTCCCAGTAGCGCTTGTCGCGCACGATGTCCTGCAAGTATTTGTCGCTCTGTATGTAGTCGGAGCCCACGATGTCGCTCGCCTCGCGTATCACCTCGTCGGGTATGCCCGTCTTGCGTGCAATCTCGATGGCGAACGACGAGCCCGGCTGACCGATGGCGAGCTGGAAGAGCGGTCGCATCTCGTGGCGGTCGTAGAGCATGGCGCCGTTGGCTATGCCGTCGTGCGAGTCGGCGTAGTGCTTTAGGTTCTGGTAGTGGGTGGTTATCACACCCCATGCGTGCTTCTTCACAAACTGGTTGAGCACAGCCTCTGCCATAGCGCCGCCAATCTGCGGCTCGGTGCCCGTGCCGAACTCGTCGATGAGCAGCAGCGTGCGTTCGCCCGCCTGTCGCATCATGTTCTTCATGTTCAGCAAGTGAGACGAGTAGGTCGAGAGGTCGTTCTCTATGCTCTGCTCGTCGCCGATGTCGATCATTATGTCGCTGAAGACGCCCACCTTCGATCGTTCGCTCACGGGGATGGACAGTCCGCACTGCAGCATGTACTGCAGCAGACCCACCGTCTTCAGGCACACCGACTTGCCGCCGGCGTTCGGACCCGATATAATCAGTATGTGGCGGTCGCGCGTCAGCATGATGTCGAGCGGCACGATAGGTTTCTCCTGCTTCTTCAGTGCGAGCCACAAGAGCGGATGCTTCGCCGTAATCCAGTCGATCACGGGCTTCGCGCTCACCTCCGGCTCTATGCCGCCTGTGAGCTGCGCAAACTCGGCGCGCGCACGAATGAAGTCTACCTCGGCAAGCATGCGGTAGGCGTTCACGATGTCGTCCACGTGAGGACGCACAAGCTTCGTGAACTCCGTGAGTATCACTATTATCTCGCGGCGCTCGTCTGCCTCCAACTCGCGTATGCGGTTGTTAGCCTCCACCACCTCCGTCGGCTCCACGAACACCGTCTTTCCCGTCGACGACTCGTCGTGTACGATGCCCTTTATGCGTCGCTTCATGGCAGGAGCGATAGGCACAACGAGACGACCGTCGCGCAGCGTCGGCGTAACGTCCTTGTCGACGAGGCCCTCGCTCTGCGCGGCGTGCAATATACTATATAATGTACGCGACACGCTGCCCTCAGCCTTGCGCAGCTGCGAGCGAATCTCGGCGAGACGCGGCGACGCCGTGTCCTTAATCTTGCCGTACTTGTCGAGAATCTGGTCGATGCGGCGAATGAGGTCGGGGAAGGTGAGCACGCCCTCCGTAAGGTCGTGCAGAGTAGGGTAGTCGAAGTTGCCGTCGTCGTCGCTGCGGTTGAGGAAGCGCACTATGCCAGCCACCGTGTCGAGCGAACGGCGCAGGTCGAATATCTCGTTCTCCTCAAGGTGCGTGCCCTCGATGCGTATGCGCTTTATCGACTCGCGCATGTCGAAGAAGAACTGCAGCGGAAAGTCGTCGGTCTCCTCCTGCATTCGGCGGAACTCGCGCGTCTGCTTCAACGCCGTGTTGATGCGCTCCGCGTTGTCCGAGAAGCCCATAGCGTCCACCTTGTCCTTGCCCAACTGGCTCAGACAATAGCCCTTCAGCAGCGAGCGTATCTCGCTGAACTGTATCTTGTTTTCAAAGTTGCTTGGATAAATCATAGGTGCAAAGTTACTGCAAACCGAAGACAATACAAAATATGCTTGCATATTTTTATTGTTGAGGTGCAGCGTAACTTATTCAGAGTTACTGCAAACCGAAGACAATACAAAACAAGCTTGCATATTTTTATTGTTGAGGTGCAGCGTAACTTATTTAGAGTTACTGCAAACCGAAGACAATAGAAAACAAGCCCGCTTGTTTTTGTGGTGTCCGCAGCTTATACTTGTATTTCTTGCGGCTTCAGAAGCAGTAAAATGTGTCGAAACCAATGTTTTTTCGCTAATAGACGAAAAAAGTAAGCCGAAAATTTGGAGGTATGAACTAAAAAGCGTAACTTTGCACCCGCTAATAAAGCAAAGTGGAATAGTAATTCACTGCGATTGCAAGACTACATCAATTGCGTTTCCCCTATTGGAGAGATGGCAGAGTGGTCGAATGCACCGGTCTTGAAAACCGGCGTACTGAGAGGTACCGGGGGTTCGAATCCCTCTCTCTCCGCAATGTAGTGACGCTTTCAAGTGATTTACTTTTTTCACTGCGAGCACCGCAATCTCAAACACCCTATGGAGAGATGGCAGAGTGGTCGAATGCACCGGTCTTGAAAACCGGCGTACTGAGAGGTACCGGGGGTTCGAATCCCTCTCTCTCCGCAATAAACCTTGAAAATCAAGGTTTTACGCAAAACGTACACGAAACGTCCGAATTTTAACAATTTCGGGCGTTTTTTTATGTCCAAAAACAAGAAAATCCGTGTACATACCAAACGAAAGAAGCCCGGCGATGAACCGGGCTTCAACATTGTTCCCCGTGCGATGCAAGGGGCTTTCGCAACAATGTGGCTACAAAGATACATAATTTATTCCAAATCCTTGCGCATGGATGCAAGCAATTTGCGCAACCATGCCAATATTGGCTTCCTGTACCGCATGAACAAGACAAGAACGGCAACGATTGATGCGGCGATTGCCCACGTCCATACATTTGAACGTCTGCTTGTCTTTGCAACTTCGTTGTGTTTCTTCTCCTTGTGGACGGTCGCTTTGTCCTTGGTCGTGGCGTGGTGTTCATGTTCCGTTGTCTTTCCATTCTTCACCACGTTTGACCGGATGGCGGTTTGCTTGATGCTTTTCACGCCCTTTCCGCCCTTGATGGTCATCTTTCCGTCCTTGTCAATAATCAGTTCGGGCAAATCCGGCGCGCGCGCTGAATCTCCGAAAAAGATTATTTCCGTGATGATGGATTCCCCGGATTCGGTCTTGGTCGTGTCAACGACCTTGGAAACATCCGCGACCTTGGAAATGCTTTCCGACACACTATCCGCAACAACCTTGTCGGTGTTCTTCTCCAGTTTGCGCGATGTCGAACACGCGGCAATCAGTAACGCGACAAGACAAAGCGCGATGAATTTCAATGCCTGTTTCATATCATCGCAACTTTTTGATGTCGTTCAATCGGTTCATCCATCCGGACAAGAACCGCTTTTGTGTGTACTTCAACAACTCCTTTTCAGTTGCCTTGCGCCCAATCTTCTTTTCGTATGCCACAACGGAACGCGAAACAATCCCATTGATGAACTTCACGCGTTCTTTGAATATGGCTTCAAAAAGTTGGTCGGGGTCGGCAAAGTTGACCGCCGACAATGTTTTGTTGCCAACGATACCATCCGCGACAACGCCAAGCAATGCTTGTGGTTTCTTGATGCCGTGAATGCCGGATGCCCAAACCCAATCAACAAGGATGTTTGCGACCTTTTGGGAATGGATGTCATCGGCGCGCCATTTATCCCAAAACATCGTCTTGATGATGTCACGCCAATGGGCATCCGAAATGTGTTTCAAGTCCGCGACCGATGGGCGGGGCAAACCTTTCTTCTTGCAATACGCTTCATAAGTCGCGATTGTCACGCCTTTGTTGGTTGCGCCGCCCCGGTCGGTCGGGTCGTTCGCAAATCCGCCCTCCCATTTGAGGATGAACGGAATCAAATTTTTAATGTCCGCCATTATCGTTTGTTTTTGGTTTTACATACAATTCACACTTTGGCGGGTCACATGAACCGCCACCACGGAACACGCAAAAAGTATTGGCACACGGCACGCCATCCATCGGCGGCGTTGGTTTGTGTTCTTTCAACTCGTGCAAGTCAATGTCAAAATGGCGTTCGGTCTTGTCAACCATGATGCGTTGGGCGATGATTGCCCATTTTGCATCATTGCAAGACGATTCGTTTTCCAGCATTGACCACACTTGCCAAAAGCATACCGACCCGGCTACAATTTGCGGCAAATGCAAAGACACTTCCGGGAACACCATCACGTCCATCAAGTGAACAAGGACGGTCAAGGCATATACTTTGATAAGTGTTCGGAACACGCGCCCGGCATAATGGGATTTGAATTTTCCATCATTCGCACCGGGAAAACGTTTCTTCACTCTCCGGCTCAACGACCATGCGGTGTAACAATCAGCAAGCACCGCAAGCGTACACACAAAGATGAACGGGAATGTCGGCTTGATGATGGCGAAACACGCGCCGAATGCGGTCATCATGTATCTTGCCAAGATAGGAACTATTGTTGAATGAATGTTTGATGTCATAATCGTAAAATCATGTAAAATGAAACATTTTGCCAACTTTCGCGATTGTCGTATCAAACACAACGAAATCAACGGCGGGCAACCCTTGGGAAACGCGTTCGGTTTTCCATTGCGATTGCACTTGCTTCATTTCCGACATCAAATTGTCGCTCCCGGTGAACACGGAACGCCGCGTTCCAATTGCCTTTCCGTTGGCATCCTTTTTGAAAAAGTCGCCGTCCGAATCGGGCGTGTCCATAAATTCGGCATTGATGACAACTTGCATTTGCATACGCATACCGGACGCATTCTTTCCCGGAAACTTGGTCGGTTCAATCTTGATTTTCTCAATGACAATTCGGCGGTCAAAAAGTTCTTCAAGGTCTATTCCCTTACCAATTATTGCGTCCGATTCAATGTTAGAATCGCTAAATCGTGGCATTTTCTTCTTTTTAGATGTGTGACAAATCCGAAACGATTTGGTTGTCCAAATCTTCGGTAAACTTCAAATAATCCTTGTATTCGGCAACCGCATTGTCATCCGGCGCAATGCCCATGACGTGCTTGTTGTACGAATTTACAAGGTCAAATTCCGCCGTTTCGTCAATGACTGAACGGATGAACACACGCTTCAAGTTTGCCTTTGTAGGCTTCGCGAACGTGCGCACTTCATAACATGACCAACCAATCGGGCGGGCTTCCTTTTCACCCTCCGGAATGGCTTTTTCTTCGGCGATGTTCACGCGATAAATCACCGACCCGTCATTGTCCTTTTCCAGCACGGCGGGCATACCATGCGCAATGTCATAATGCGCGTTTGGTTCGATTGAATTTAATTTCATAAGGAAACGATTTTGAAAGTTTGTCGAATAAATGAATTGAATCCGAATACTTGCACCAACCCCACCAACTGCAAATGGCTTGCTTGTAAGCTGCCTTTGTGGGTTGTTTCTTGCGCTTGTTCAACTTCGCCACCCGGCGGCAAAGATTTTGTTTTATGGACTTGCGCAATAATGTGTGGTCGTGATAGAACACGAATCCAAGGAAATCAATTCCGCGCGCGTCAACCGGGAACACTTGATGATTGCGTTTCACTTTCAGTTGTAAACACTTCATGTATGCCCGTATGTCACGCAACAACGCGTGCAAGGATTCCTTGTCCGGTGCAAGAACAACGATGTCATCGGCATAACGCCAATAATACTTCACGCGCTTTTCTTCTTTCAACCAATGGTCGAAATACGCCAAGAAAAGGTTTGCAAAGTATTGGGAAAGATAGTTGCCAATCGGCACGCCGTTCAAGGACGTTGCCACCAATTCCCCGGTGTTCGGGTCGGTGACAAAATTCCGAATCGGAATGTCCGTGTTGATGTTGGAATCAATGATTTCATCCAGCAACGCCAAAAGGCGACCATCTTTTATTTTCCGCCTTACCACACCTTTCAACACTTCGTGGTTGATTGATGGGTAAAACTTGCGAACGTCAATCTTCAAGCAATATTTCGTGCCGACCGGGTCTTTTCTCAAAGCCTTTTTCACGCTCATGGCGCACGCATGAATGCCGCGTTCCTTGATACATGAATATGTGTCGTGCGTGAACACGGACACCCATATTGGTTCAAGAATGTTCATCACCGCATGATGCAAGATGCGGTCGGGAAAATATGGCAATTGATAGATTTGCCGTTCCTTTGGTTCAAAGATTGTGAAAACGTGATATTGGGATGTCTTGAAAGTTCCATTTTTCAAACTTTCATGCAATGCAAGAATGTTCGCTTCCCTGTTCTTGTCGTGCTGCTGCACGCCATAGGAATGCAACTTGCCCTTGCGGGCTTTTTCGTCCGCAAGTTTCAAGTTATCAATCGCGATGACCTTTTCATAAAGGTTTCCAATTCTTTTCATTCTTGAAAGTTTCTTGTTTGCTTGAATAATAGGATTCTTCGGGCTTGCGCCCTACCAAAACCGTTCAACATATTCTATTTTTTGCCGCCGGGCTTCCTTTCCCGACTTACCATCCCCGGATGGGATGATTGGCATGGTTTCCGATTAGCAACTATATTATTTTACAAGCATAGCTGAGAACCGATATTCGCATTCGCATTCGTAGGCGTGTTATTCGTATTCGCGTACACGAACCCCGCATACGCACCAAGAGACGCATAACCGCCGAACAAAACACCACGACATCGGACAACCATTATTTCTTTTTTCTTTCAAATCCCGTTTATCGGTTTGCGGGTCGATTTACGGCTTTTCAAGCCGCTTCGATTTGCGGGTCAAAGCAAAGCCGAGAACCGATATCCGCATACGCAGACGTAGGCGCGGAATTCGTATGCGCGCACACGAACCCCGCAAACGCACCAAGAGACGCAGAACCGCCGAACAAAACACCACGTTCCGATTCTCCGGATGCCGGGATGTTTGTATAAAAGTAGTCGCAAAAGAACGTTGTACTTCCAGCACCTACCGCCAACGGCATGATGTCGCCATCTTCGCCAAGGACAAGTTGTTTCACATATCCCTCTTTTCGCGAAATGTCGCCGCGATACTCATAATTGCCGACACCCGAATTGGTGAACTTGGATGGGTCATCGCAAATGTACATCTTAGATAAACCGCCCGCCGCTTCACTTTGGATGATTATCTTGATTCCGTCCGTCCACTTCCAAAGATGACCAAAAGGATTTTCAACACCACGATAACGCGGCACGGCAAATGTTTTCTTAACGGCATCATCTTCGCCATGAACGGAATAATCAACCGTTCCCGAATGGTTGCCAAGCGAATTTGTAACACCACATGGAATGATTGGATTATTTCTATTGTGCGTTGACCATGAACCCCAATCCCATGTTGTAACACCATCACCCAATCCTCCTTGATGGAATCCGTTTTCGTCAAGTTCCGCATTGAACTTGTCTTGCGTATTGAATGTGCAATATTCAACCACAAACAACCACCACAACATCTTGTGCATCCTGTAAAGATTCGCGTTCCATTCCACCGAACCACGATTGCGCGCCTTTGCGCGGAAATCATTTAATGAAATGGATGTTGCGGGCAAGCCAAGGAACGAACGATAAGTTCCGTCATAACTTGCGTTGTTATTGCCGCCGCGATAATCAACATCGGTTGAACAAACGGATGCCAGCTTGTTTGTTGAACGCTGAACCGTTGCTTCAACGCTTGAAACATAACCTTTGCGCCAAAGATGGAATCCGGGCAATGGTTGTGTACTCTGCAAATGGCGGCATTTGTTGCCATCCATTTCAAAGCGAACGTACATATCCGGCAATTCCGTTTCCATCATGCCATCCTTGCCCGTCAAGTCTGCCGCCGCGCCTGTGTCGCGCTTTGTCGAATCGTTGGCGTTAAGGTAATACACAACCTTGCCGTTGTCATCCAAGATGCAATTGCGCGTCATGTTTTGCAAAGGCAATTCCTTGTGCAACTCCATCTTGCCAACGCGTGTTGGCTTGGGATTGGACACCGTGATGTCCCATTCCACGCCATAATAATAATCATAAGGAAAGGTCGGCTTTGTGTTGCCGACACCGATTAAAAGTCCCATATTAGTAACCCCATTTTAAGTTAATACCCGACAACGATGTTGCCTTGATTACTTTCACGATTTCGGGATTCCAACCACTTTCAAAGTTGGTTTCGATGAAATCCCCATCATCCATTCCGGCAAGCTGCACCGACAATTTGACGGGGCTTGTGGAATCGTTCTTGATGTTGAACGGTTGACCGTCCGAAAGGCTGAAATTGCCGTTTGCAAGGTCAATCACGCCCATCTTTCCGATTTGCGCGGAAACGCTTTCGCCGCTTCTTGTGTTCATACTTCAATTTTTTACGTTAAAAACTTGAATGCAAATTTACAATATATGTTTCATAGTGAAACACGTTGTGGATAAGTTCGGCACAACTTAGCCCGGCAATGCGGTTTCTTGTGGCGAATCTTCAACGACACGCCACGATTGCACCAACTTTCCATCCACCACATCAAACGATTCAACCACGGACGTTCCCGGTTCGCCCGTTGGTTGCTCGCTTGGCACGAAATCAAGAAACCCCGCATTTCTCAATTCCGTAATATACGCGCCTTGGCTTTTGTCAACCCGGCGCAAGTCAAGGGGTTCACCTTGAACGTATTTTGCCAATTGGTATTCCATATTATGTTGTATATTGTTTATTAACAATCATCCATCCGCCATTGTAATAACGCAATGTCAATGAATCGCCGCGTTCCATGTCAATTCCACTAATTGAATTTCCATCGTTGTTGTATAACGTGCATCCGCTTTGTGGTGAAACTCTTATTCGATTTCCCATATTTCGGTCACACACAATTTCGATGTCAAATATTGTTGGAACATTGTTCGTCTGCTTGTTCACCTGTGCCACTGTTGGCAACTTGACATTCAGATATTTAGTTGTGTTAGCGGTGAAATGGAACTTTTGCGTAATTGCGAACCATAGTTCTATAATGTCCGTGTATGCTTGCCCAATGTATCCATTTTCAAAAGCTGCAACCTTGCCAATGTTGTATTGATTACCATATACACCAAGGGCTTTCGGATGATACCAATGTTCAATATTTGCATCACTCGTTGATGGGTTGTTGTGGTGCAATTCAAGCGTTGTTCCCATGTTATCAGTTAGCGACATATAGCCGTTATATGGATAACCAAGTGATGACAAGCAACCAAGCAACACGCGTTGTTTGTCGTTGCAGAATCTTATGAAATCGCGAAACAACGCCAATCCATTTGTCGTGTCCTGTTCGTCTGAACTACCATATCCGATTTGTCCTTGTTTGATGCGGAATCCACCGATTGAACCCGATATTGCATTTATAACGCCCTCCACTTGCGCTTTTGACATCACGACCGAACCATCTTGCATGACGCGGAAAGGCGCGGTCTTGCGATTTTCAAATGATGCGCCAGCCCAAAAGCGGATGGAATCGGATGCCGTGCCGTTTCCCGTGATTCCGGCAAGGATGGATTTGTTGTCGCCCGCAACCTGTATTGTTCCGGATGTTACGATTCCGCCATCAATCGTTGTTTGCGTATTATCATAATACACCGCAACAACCCAATCGTTTGTGTTCCACGAACCGGATGCCCTTGCGGTGATACAACGGCGCAATTCCTTTCCATCAACCCACAAGTCGCCGACATCATAAGGCGGATAAGGTTGCGCAACGAACACGCGGCGTTTGCCATCGGCGGTGTCCTGTGCCTTGCTTGCTGCATCGTACGCGTCAATCGCCTTTTTATCTTCGATGGTTTGCCATATATAAACGACCGTTCCCATACCATTGACAAAACGGAATGTCTGACGATAGCACTTCAACAACTTCGTGCTTGAATTATACCACATATCGCCAACGTGCTTTGCTTTTTCCGTGTTCGTTGTCCAAGTGGATGCCGGGTCGGATGTCTGAAACCATGTTTCAATCTTTCCGTCAATTTGTTCGGTCATCGTATCAATGGCATTTGCAAAGTCGCCATTGATGAAATTCTTCAACGCTGAATCATCCGTGTATTTGCTTGCCTTTTCCCAATCCGATGACGTGAACGCGCCGGATTCCCTTGCGGTCTTGCATCGCATTATGTCCCCGGTCGCACCTTGAACCCACAAGTCGCCGACATCATAAGGTGTCACGGGCGTTGATGTAAAGATGCGGTTCTTTTCCTTGCCAAGTTCCAACGCTTCATTTGCAATCGCGATGGCTTGCGCAAGTTCTGAATCTTGCAGTTCTTGCCACACATAGAATGTGCCGGGCGCATATCCCGGCTTTGGTCGCCATCGTATTTTCACATATCGCCAAACCTTGCCGGATGTCGTGTTATAATACAAGTCGCCAAGATGGTTTTCTTTCATGGTGGAATCCGTCCATCCGCTATTCGGAACACCATCTTCCGCACCCGGCGCGGTTGAAAGTGGGGATGGGTCTATTTGATAGAAATGTTGTTCAATCTGACCATCCAATTGCGCTTTGATTTCGTCAAGGATTCCAGGCAATGTGTTGTTGATGAAATCTTTGCTTTCCATCGCTTCGTTACCAAGTTCTTCAAGCGTTTTTTCTTGCCCGTTTTGTGTGAACACTATTCGCCCGCCAATTTCGGATTGGTCAAGGTCGAAATATGTTGTACCATCCGCCGATTCGATGCGTCCGGTCTTGATGAAACGTCCGTTGATAGTCGTGAAACCATACGTCAAGGAAATGGCACGAACCTTTGTGTCCGCGTCAATACTTCCCAAGATTCCAATCAGAAAGAAATATACGTTCGGTGATTCTTCAACCTTGTGTTGTGTTGCCGAAATGCTCATTGTCCCGGCTGAATTGTCGCGGTTGCAAACTGCATAGATGTAATATGGCACATCCTGTTGCAATGCCGTTGTTCCATCCGCCAGCACCCACGAACGCGCTTTGTCCGGGTCAATGGTGTAATGTGTAAGAACGCCACCTTTCCACTTGAACAAGTTCGGGTTGCCTTGAAAGTTAGGTTCAAAGACGGTGTTTATCAAACCGAATTGCATTGACTTCGCGCCAACTGACAACATCATCGTGTCCACGGATTCCGGCGTGATTTTGTCCTTGTAATAACCGCCCGTTTCTGGGTCGAACACCATGTTCAAGACTTCACGCGATGAACGCCAATTCGCGCGCGCCTGTGCCGGGTCTTTTAGGTTGTTGATGGTCAACACCTTGTCGATGTCCACAAGGTCGGAAATGACGCGCGTTGTAATGTCGCCCTTGGTTTGCGTGTCCGAAATGGTCAATGAATAATCGTATGGGTCAAGCACGTTTCGCGTGAATGACTTGATGCGGATTGACTTGTCAACGCCAATTTCATCATCCTTGATTGGCAAATAATCGCCCGGCGCGAAAACATTCGTGATGCCATCCGACAACGCAAGTTTGTTTTCGATAAACGCCTTTGTAACGTTCACCGAATATTGAACCTTTGGTTGTGAATTTTGGTCATAATACTTGTTGCCCTCTTCCGCCAGCTTCTTTTCTGCTGCTTCTTCGATGTCGCGCGAATAAGCGATGTCAAGCACCTTGTATGTGTCGTTTTTGCCGATTTGGAATGCGGGCGATGTTTCAGATGGGAACACGTTTCCCCGGTCATCGGTTTGCTTTACCAACGTGAACTTGTGTGTCGCGTGGTCGTATGCGTGAACCTCAAATTCATATCCGGCAAGGTTTCCGGAATTGAAATGCACCTTTGCGGACACCCCGGAAATCAAATACAGGGTTTCGCCGGATGCGTTCTTTGCGTTGATGTCGAATGGGAATGACGTGTCAATGAATGACAACACATCGCCATCAACAACGGATGAAACCTTGCCCGTGAATGTCGGCTTGATGTCGAAATTCTTGCGTCCCTCAAATATGCCGTATTTCGCCACGGCATCCGCCTTTTCGATGTAAGATGATGCCTTGTCCTTGCCAAACATACAAAGGCGGTCGGCGCGATATTTTGACGTGATGTTTTCCGTGCTGCCGTACACCTTTAATCGTGTGACGATGTTTGAGGATGAAACGTTTTCACGCGAAATGGAATATAAGCCCTTGCCCTTGCCGTACTCCAGCACGAAAGGCAAGGTTTGCCCGATGGTCTTTTTGATGTTGATGACATAAACGCCATTGACACGTTCAATTTCAAATTCAACGCCAAACTTATCTTCCGAACACAAGGTTTGCAGCACCGACAAGCAATTGTCGGATTCCGAAAACGTCAAAGTATTGTCGCCATCCGTTTCCGGGCATACTCCCAACGCCCATTTGCCGGGGAATACGCGGTTTGCGTTACTTATCAACACCTCCATGAACCTTTTCAAGTCACCAGTCAAGGAATCGCCTTGGATGTCTTGTAATTGGTTGTTCGTGGTGTTGATATTCACGTCATACGTCACGCGCATAAGGTCGTATTGGATGCCCTCAAACTCCAAATCATATTGGTATTCTTGCATTCCTGTTTTGCTGACCTTTGGCAAGCGGTTCAAACGGTAGTCACGCCCGAACACGGTTATCACGTCCCCAATCCCGTATGATTGCGGGAATGGGGAAACAACCGTGATGGCAATGGTATCTTCTGCATTCAACGCCCAAGTCTGCTTTGCGGCGGTGATTGCGGTCGCCGTTGCCCTTGATTCCATAGGCACACGGCTTCCATTCGGTTTTGTGATAATTATATTCGCTCCCATACGATAATGGCGTTTGTGGTGAATGATATGATTTCATCAATGCAACCCGTGACAACGGGGAAATAATCGCCGTTTTCGGTGTATTCGTGTTGTACTGACACATCCTTGCCCGCGATGTCATAATCAACATTGCCATCGCCCCAATATATGTTCACATACTTGGTTGATGTCAAGGTGATTTCGCAAGTCTTTGTCGCTTCGCTTACACGGATATGCTTCAACACCTTTTTGACGGGTTCGGGTTCGCGCAACTTCAACTTGAACGTGCCGACCATCAACGAATCGTTCCAAGTCTTTGAAACTTCGATTTCATCCTTGATGTAAACTTCATAAATCAAAGGTTTCACCGGATGCACGTCAACGACAAGGCGGTTCGTTCCTTTCTTGTCGAAAAGATGCGCAAAGTCGTTCACGCGCTTGATGAAATCAATCTTTGATTCTGCCTTGACAAAGCAAGACAACGTGATGTCGCGCGCTTCAATGAACTTGTGCATCAAATCCACGCTTTCGCCATGATAGTTATCCCAATTGACCGTCAACGGGTCTTTCAGTTTCGGACGCGACAACAAGCCATCGGATGCCGACACATAGATTCCGTAATCCTTGAAATCGTGTCCGTCAATGGTGTATGCCTGTTGTTTGGCGGATGATATTTCCGAAATCAAGTCTTGTTGCGACAATGCAAGATTGTACATCTTGACATCATCCAGCAAGCCAAAGCCATAATCGCCGCCATAATGGTCTTGGTTAAGCGATACGCCTTGCAACGTGCCGCCGTTCGTCACCTCCTTAATCAAGGATGAATTGACATAAAAGCGATATTTCACGCCATGTTTCACCAACGCAAGCGAAAACCAAGTTCCGGATTTCGCTTCGATGGGAACTTCAACGTAATTGTCAAGCCCGGCGAAAGCAAGCATCCAAATCAATTGTGTTGGCGTGCCAACCTCGCATTCCGCACCATTCACCCACATCAACATCGAAAAGTCAACGGAAAGTGTGGGCAATATGCTTTTGTCAACCTCGCAAGTATCATCGCCGGAAAAGGAAATGGCGTTGCCGTTTTTTCCTTGAACGAAATGCGCACCGGACACAACGCCATCGGCGCGGTTCGATGAATAGTCATAAGCGACAAGCGCGCCATCGCTTTCATCGAATGGCATTTGAAAGATAATATTTTTGTTGTCCATAAATGGTTCAATTTACTTGTTTGACTTCTCCCGGATTTTCACCACGGCATCGCCCGTGGCTTTTTGTATCACTTTACCACCGTGATGGTTCACGCAAACTTTCGCCCGGTCGCTTGCGATGACATTCACAACGGCGTTGTCGTACACGTCAACCATGACAAAGGCATTGTCCTTTGCAACGATGTTCAACGCGGAATCATGCTTTGCCCATACTTCCGAAACTGAATATCCGGTTGCCGTGACTTTGCCATTTGTCGTTCCAAGCGCAATGCACTTGGATTGGTTTTGCAATGCAAGTGCATCATCAAGGAACACGCCGTGTTTCTCCATTACGCCCTTGAAATTCTCACGGATGAAATCGTTGGATGGGTAATCGTGTTCAAGGCAAAAATCAATGCCGCGAATGTACATATCCACCAACGCGTCCTTGTCATCAAGGGTTTTCAACTCGTTCAACCAAGGCGTGCAAATACCGTTCGCCTGTGCTGCCTTGGCAAGATGTTTTGTTACTTTGTTATTCATTGTCATTTCTTTTTGAGTTTAGGACAAACCTTGCGAACGCAATGCGTTTCCGCCTTGGTTGGATTCCAATATTGTGATGATGCGTTCAATTCGCGACAAATACTTGTTGTATGACGTATTGATTGCAATCGTGTTCAATGCTTGCAACGATTGGCGCAAAACTTCGTTCGCGTCAAGCTGATTGATGCGGATGGCGTTCATCTGCCCGGCAAGGATGTTCGCGGATTCCTCGCTTATTCCCTTAGCCGCCCCGGTCAACGATTCATCGGTATCATCCAAGCCCATGTCCTTGAATATTTCTTCGTATTGCTTCAAGGCTTGGTTGAAATTGCTTGATGCCGCGCCGACCGCGCTTTTGAATCGGTCAATTTCCGCTTTCGTCAACCCATCAAAGACGAAATCATCGCCGTTCCAATAACCCATGTCTTTTTCCAAGTTGTCCAACGCGCCTTGCAATTGGTTTTCCAAGAATGTCTTCTTCAATTGGTTCACGACAAGGTTTTTCAAAACGGAATTGACGGTTGTTTCCATCGCTTTTGCCGCATCTTCGCTCTTGCTGAATGCTTCAACCAGTGCATCGCCCAAGTCGTTTGCAAAGTCCTTTGCGGTGGTTTGCAACAAGTCGTTGGATATTTCGTCAATCATATCTTCGATTTGTCGCCCAAGTTCCGCATATTGTTCCTTGAAATCATTCACGCGGTCGTGGTCGGTTTTCTTCTTGCTTTCTTCCGCTTCCCATGATGCTTTCAAGTGTTCTTGTTGCTCTTTCATGTTGCGGATGGCTGCTTGTTGGTTCTTGTAAACCTCGCCGCCCAATGCCTTGCCAATCTGCCATTCAAGTTGCTTGTAAGCGTTTTCAAGCTGCTTGATTGCCTCTTGATGCTTCTTGATTTGCTTTTCTGCCTTTCGGTCGCGCGAATTAAACAGGTCGAAAGCGGATGACAACAAGCCGATTGAACCTTGGATGACTGAAAGCGGATTTCCGGTCGCGATACCTTGCGCAACTTGGCTTGCACCGTCCATGATGCCGCCGATGTCGCCCAAAATGGCTTGGGTTTCGTCATCCATCGAAACGCCCATCTTTTGCAATCCGTTCGTTACGGCGTTGAATGTTCCGTTGATAAGGTCAATCGAACCGGAAACGGCGGTTGCAACGTCCTTGGTCGCTTTCTTGGCTTCATCGCTTCCCAATCCCTTGCCATCCTTGGTTGCTTGTTTTAGACGCTTCCACGCCGCGCCAAGGGCGGTGAACGGGTTGCGCTTTTCAACCTCCGAACGTGCCTTGTTCAATTGGTCGGTCAAGGCTTTCAAATCTTGCGGGTTCAAGTCAACCCCGATGGTTGCTTTCATGCCCTCAATCTTGGCGATTAGCCGCTTGATGGTTTTCGTTGTCAACTCGTCAAGGTTGCCGAAAAGGTTTTGCCAATCTCCGGAATTTTTTATCAAGTCGCTTTGCAACTTGGAAAGTTCGTCTTGTTCCGCCTTTGAAAGTTTTTCAAGCAAATCTTTGTTGCCGTTCAATTCTGCAATCCGGCGGCGTTCGGCGTATTGTTCCGCGATGCGCGCCTTTTTCTGCTCATATCCGCCATATTGGTTCAAGATGGCATCATAATCGCCGACCTTGCTTGTGTCCGTGTTGTACTTCTTCGTGCGGTTGGCGATTGCTTGGTCAATTTCGGCTTTTTCCGCGTCCGTGGATGCCTTTGCGCGCTTGCGGTTCAACAATTCCATGTCGGCGTTGAACTGTTCTTCAAGGCGGCGTTTCTGCTCCACATAAGATGCGTATTCGGTCAACAATGCGTTCGTTTCTTGCTCCGCCTTTTCATGTGCTTGCTTTTCGGCATTGTCAAGGGCTTCTTTTTCGGCGTTGTCAAGTTCCGTTCCATCGTTGGCAAGCTGCTTGCGCTTCGCTTCGATGACGTTCAACATTTCTATGACGGTCTTTGCGTTTGACAGGGAATCCGACAATTCATTGTTGAACGCTTCAAGGACGGTTTTCTTTGTTTCTTCCGCGATGGCATCATTCAGTTGGCGCAACTGCTTGTTTTGCGTCTTGGAACGATTGGCAACGTCAACTTGCAAGATGATGTCGCGTTGGTTCTTCAAATAATCAATGTACGTTGCACCCTGTTTCAAAAGCCCGTCAAATTCCTTTTTCGCCGCTTGCTGAATGATTGGGTCGTTGGAATTGACCCATTTCAAAAAGCGGGAATATTCGCTTTTGTACTTCGCCAGCTTTTCAAGGAACGCATCTTTCTTCGTGCCACCTCCACCGGATGAACGATGATGACTGCTGCCGCCACCACTCCCGGATGATGTCGTTGTCTTTCCGGTTATTTTGTCGGCTTGCTTCTGCAATTTCTCAATTTCCGCCATAGCCTTTTTGTAATCATCGTTATTGGTAAGGTGTTTCAAGGCTTCTTGCTTCAACTGAATGGCTTGTTCAATCGCGCCAAGTGAACCTTTCGTGTATGTTTGCGTTGCACCAATTCCGGCTTTTTTAAGGATATTCCATCCGTTCATTTCGGCGTTGGCGGCGTTCTGAAATCCTCTTGATATTTCCGCACGCAAACCATCAAGGGCGGTTTTCGCTTTCTTTTTTTCGTTGTTGGCGGTTTCCACCCAATAACCCGTGCCGAACGTTGATGTCTGAACCCACATTGATTTCGTGTCCGACATCGCGTTGTATTCCTGTTCTTTCTTGATTAGTTCCTTGACCTTTTCTTGTGCTTGCTGCAAATAGATTGTGGCTTTCGCCTTTTCGATTTGCGCATTGATGAACGCCGTTTTGTTGGCAACAAGGACGTTTTCGGCATCAACCACATCACGAACGGAAACGCCCAAATCCTCAAACGCTTTCTTGTTGTTTTCGATGAATTGCTTCTTCGCTTCAAGGTCGTTGCCAAGCGCATTCCACTTGTCGGACAACTCCATGATGGATGCAATGGGCTTGTAAGCGTTTTCCGATATGGCATTATACCATTCTTCGGTTGCTTTCTTGGATTCGTTCGCCTTGCTTACGAAATGCGACACAAGCGCAATCAAAGCGGATATTCCGGCAAGAATCCAACCGAACACCGGAATGGATTTGATTGCCGCGCCGACCATGCGGAACGCCCCGGCAAGTCCGATGTTCGCCACCGTTCCGGCGGTTGCCGATGCGGTTTGTACGGCTTGCGCTGCTGCCGCCCCCGTTGATGCTCCAACGCTTGCGGTCTTTGCGGTGTTGCTCGCCTGTTCTGCCGCTGCATTTCCGGTTGTTGCCGCCGTGGACGCGATGGTTGCCGTTGTATCTGCCGCCGTTGCCGCCGTGGATGCGATTTGTTCACCACGACCGACCGCCAACAAGTTATTCCACCATTCCTTTGCCTTGTTCAATGTGATAAGGGAAAACGCGGAATCCTTGTTCAAGGTTTGCGCCACCTGTTGCAATCCCATCGTGATTGACATAAGGGATTGCACTTTCAACATTATCTTTTGCAAATTCTCGTTTTCTCCGGCAAACAAAGCAACCGCGCCTTGTGCCGCCGTGAATCCGCCAACAACACCATTCAAACCGGACAAAACGCCCGCGAATGTCGCTTCATCGTTTGCAAGAACGCTTCCTTGTGATTGGATGTCGCCTTGGATGTCCTGTAAACGTCCAAGTTCATTCACCATCCTTTTGTATGCTTCCGATTGTTCGTCAATGCCGTTGGCAACCGCATCCGCCATTTCTTCTTTCAATGCGCGGATTTGCTGACGCAACGAAACATGGGCTTGTGCGGTGTTTTCAGCCGCCGCCCTTGCCTGTTCCATCCGGCTTGCTTCATCTTCCAGCGCGTTTGATTGCTCGCGCAACTCGTTCAACAAGGATTTGCGGGTTGCGATTTCACCCTTGATGGCTTGGGCGCGGTCACGCAATGCACGATATTCATTATCGTTGCCGCTTTTCAACGCGCCATTCATCGTTTGGGTTATCTGCTCATACTCCTTTTTTAGGGCGGCAATCGCGTTTTCGTGCATTTCACACGCCGCGCCGATTTGGGAAAGTCCGTTGCGGATGTCCTCACTTGCGGATGCTGCACCCTCATTGGCGCGCTGCAAGTTGTTCAATTCGTTAATCAAGGCGACCATTCCTTGTTTTTCCCCGTCAAGTTCCGCGCGTGCCGCGTTCGCTTGTTCAATCAACGCATCTTGCGCCGTGCCGGGTTCAACGGAATTGATGCGTTCGTTCAAGTCCGCAACGGTCTTTTCCAATTCTTCGATGACGCGCTTTTGGATTTGGATGCTTTCAACGATTTCTTGCGTTGTGTTGTCCATCGTGTCACCGCTTCCAACAACGGCATCCGAAAAGCCTTGAACACGGCGCAATGTTTCTTCAATCGCCGCGTTCATTTGGTCGTTGTCCATAATGGACGTAAAGGACAATGCGCCCCCGTTTACATCTGCCATATTTCTACATTAAAGAATTTACATAATTCAAAATCGTATCACTATTTTCTTGCGTCAACGTGATTTCCTCAACCTCGCCATCCGTGTTGTCGTAACTTGGCGCGTCAATCATCATGCGTTGCACAACCGACCACGCAATGCCATGTAGCAAATAATCGTATGTCCAACCGAAATGCTCACATATCGCACCCCGGCGACCAAGCGGGGAATTTAGCCCGCTTTGCTTTACTCTATCCGATTCGGCACGGTGGTTCTTTCGATTGACATCAATCGAATAGAGTTCACAAAATCCCCCAAGTTGCTCATGGTGTTCACGATGTTGTAAAGCTGATGCAATCGGGATGGCTTGATTTTCCGGGCGAACAAGTCCGTCAATTCTTCCAATCTCTTTTCATCCTCAACCCATATCGTGCCAGCTTTGCAAGGCTTAGGAATCAATCGTTCTTCACCCAATGCGGCGATGGCAACGACCTTTGCCGCGCGTCTTGCGTGGAAATGCGCCAATGTGCGCGCCGCTTTCATGCTTTCGGGCTTCTGCAATTCCTGTTCGTCAATTGCAAATTCCACCCATTCAGCCGAAAGGCGGTCAAGCGTTGACAACGTGGGTTCTTGGATTGTGAACTTGCGCGTAACTTCGTGCGGGATGTGTTTCTTGACCAACCCCCAAAAGCGCGTCTTGGTTTCAAATTCCACATCCTTGACCTCAAAGGAAACGCCCTTGCCGATGATGGTGTTCAACTCCCGGCGTTCCTGTTCAAGTAGTGTTTTTTCGTCTTTTTCGCTGCTCATGTTGATAAAAAATAAAAAGTCCCCAAAGGCGTTTTTGTTACCTCCGGGGACTTCGGGTTTTCTTGTTTGTTATGATGCCCCGCGCCTTACCCCTTTTTAGGAACGCCGCGCAAGGCTTTGCCAGCCGTAACCGCGCAAGGTGTGACGGTAAAATCAACAAGGAAAATTCCCTTTGCGCTCATGTCCGCGTTGATTACCGCTTCAATGTCGCCGTTGGGAATCTCAAAGTCAAGTCCCTGTTCGGTTACAACCTTGATGGCTTTGTTGGCAACAACCTCGTCACCATCATAACCCCATCCATCTTCACCAACCTTTGCGCCGCCAACGTATGACACAAGGTCATCCACATTGGCATCCATCATGGAAAACGTCAAGGTCGGCATCTTGCGCGACTTCTTGCGAACTTCCGGGGCGGCTTTGCCCTCCTCGTAATGTTCGGTGACATCGGCGGGATCTTGGGTCATCTTGCAAGTGTCCTTGTAAGTCTTGCCAATCTTCGCCATCTGCGCGGGCATTGTACCCGCCGCGCTTGCCGCGCCAACTTGGATTTCACACAAACCAAGTGTTATTACTGATGCTCTATCTGCCATAATTATGAAAAATTAAATTTGAATATTCCAATCAATGCGGATGTTCGCGAAATGCTGCTTGGTGTTCGGCTCGTTCATGATTGACATCGTGCCGGGTATTGCTTTGATTCCGTGAATCCGCGAATTACGGATGATTGCCGTGACTTCTCTTGCCAAGGCTTTCAATCGTGGGTTATTAGCGGACAACATCATCTTGCCTTTTATCTTCTTCGGCGTGTCGCTCACATAGATGTTGACGTTCGATGTACCAATTTGCGGGGTGGTATCAATCGCCAAATCAACCGTGTTCACGACAATATCTTCTTCCGTTGAATTATCCGGTCGGTCGCCCTCATGGTAACAACCGCCCTTGGCGGATGTCATGCCACGCAACAACCCAATCAATATTTCGTTTGTTTCAAATGAATCTATCATTCTGCCGCACGTTTGATGTTTGAAATAAGTTTCTCCAACATTCGGGGCAATTCCCGTTCTGCAAGGTGTTCCGCGCTTGACAACACGTTATATCCTTTCGCTTCGACATAGGCGGCATAATTCATTCCAGCTACAACCACAAGGGCAATGCCCTTTGTTCCTTTTCCGATGGTTTCCGCGATGCTTTGTCCGGACTTGATGCCCGTTTCGGCTGCATTGCTTTCCGCGCCGCTTGCCGCATCGAATTGGGAATGGATGGCAACGCCATCAACAAAGACTTCGTAACCCGTTGACGAAAGCAACGCGCCCGTCTGCATCATGTAACCCTTGTTTGTCCTTGCTTCGACCAAGCACATTTCGCCAAGTCTTTGCAACCGGGCAATCTGCTTTTTCTCAATCTCATTCAAGAACGCATCGAATCGCTTGCGCACATCGTCTTTGGTGAAATTCGGTTTTATAGCCATAGTCGTGAATGTAATTGTGCCGCATCAAAGTTCAAGCATATTCCGGAAATGCGGATGTCCGAACAAGCTATATCGTTTGCAATGATGACGCGTGCGCCCTTGTTTACCTTTGGGCAAGACTTGGGCAACTGAATGACGGATGTTGCCTTGTAAGACTTACCCCCGGCAACTTGGTATTCCGTACTTCTGCCATCGCTTTCTTCCCGGCATCGGGAAAGAAACTTGCGCGATGATTCGCTTTCCGACCAATAACCCTGTTCATCCTGTACGGCATCCGGGGTTTCCTCAATGAATAGGAAATGCGGGTATTGAACAATCTTTGCCATATTACCACATATTTGAACGGTTGCGAATCTTCGGACGGTTGACAAGCACATTTTCCTTGCCAAGTTCGTTGCAAAGGGCGTTGTAAAACAACTTGATGGCATCAATGTTCCACGAAACGGAATATCCGCCCTCGCTCACATTCTGCATCGTACCTTTGAGGATGACCGAAAAGCGTTTATAAACCGCCGTGTCGCACGCCTTGATGTCAAGGTCTGCATCGCCATCCAATCCAGCTTTTACCAAGATGATGTCAATGTCATCATCCGAAAGGTTCATGCCGTTCAACGACTTAATCAAGTATTCTTTGTTTGTCATATTTCCATCTTGCTTTTATGCCGCCGGGGTGTTATGCGCACGCCCGGCGGCGAATGTTAGTTTTTCTTCCAACTTGTCGCGTTGGTCTGCATCAACACGGAACGTCCGGCAAGATTCCACGCGGGGAAAAGGTTCGCAATTCCCTCCGTTACCTCTTGAACGGGCGATTCATTGGAATACTTCTTGACAAGCGTATGTCCGTGCATAACCTTTTCGGCTACGCTTCCGGGCATTGCCTTTGCGTCAATTGGCTTCTTCCAATAAGTGTTGCCAAGAACCTTGCTTTCGCTGAACAACATCACGTCATCCTCAAACGGATTTTCCGTCAAGCGTGAACCGTCCGCAAGTTCAAGCGTGATGTCTTGGTCAATCACGATGATTTGCAAACCGCGATAAAGTTCTTTCTTCTTGGCAAGGTACGCATTGACCGTTGCAAGGTCGGGCGCATCCTGTGAACCGACAACGTTCTGAACGAATGACGCACACTTCTTGTAAACTTCCTCTTGGGATGCGAACTTCTCGAATGTGTCAACGTTCATAAAAAGGAACTTGTAAGTTGCGCCATAGAGTTTCTTGCCCAACTTCAAGGCTTTTGGAATGTCCACGGTCAAAGGCTTTGCGCCTGTGCCTGTTGAATACGAAACGGAAACGCCGATTTTCTGCTCCGCCGGGATAAGATAATCAACATCATATTCGGTGACGATTGCCGCGTTGTTTGAATTGGTGAATGTCACCTTGCCAAGTGAAATTTGCTTCAATGCAATCCATTCGGCACGGGCGGCAACGCCATCCCAACAAAACTTTGTATCTTCCGCCCAAAACTCCACAAGTGCTTTCAAGTCGGGGTTGTTTGACGACATGGCAACCATGATGTCATATTCTGTCAATTCATCCTCGTTCTTCTCGCGCGAAATGGTAATCTTGGGGATGTCACCTTGGATGCGTGAAATGGCGTCACGGGTCTTGCGTGGAATTGTCGCGCCACGACTAACAAGGTCGGCGGCAATCTTCAAGCCCGATTGTGCTTCCAGCATCTTCCACGTCAAGAAATTGGTTTCCTTGAGTGGGAAAAGGGTTGGATAATAATAATCTTTAAGGTCATAGGTACGAATGACCGCGCCCATGTCCTTTTCATTAAGTCCAACCATTAACGATTTCTGCATATCGAATACGTTTTAAGGGTTAAACATAAGAAACACACGCAATGGATGCCTTGATTTCGGCATTCACGATTGGCGCGTTGCTCTCTCTTACAACGGCGTGAACCCAAGCGGAAACGAAAAGGTTGCTTCCCTGTTCCACGTCCTCGTTGCTTCCAGCGATGGCGCACGGAACGACTTTCAAGGTCTTGTTCGCGCCGCTTGATTCAAACGCACAAGTTCCAACCTTGACGATTGCGCCAAGCGTTGTGCCTACGGTGATAATGTCCTTTGCGGGATTGGACTTATCAATGGCGGTGATGGTCTGACCATTGCAATCTGCGGTCGCAAAGCGGTCGCCAACCTTGAAATGATGACCTTTCGCAACCTCATAGGTCTTGGCTGCTGCATCCGCTTCGGTGATAACCTGTGCGGTCTTGCATACCTCGAACACGCCATTCTTGCCCTTGCCAATTGGCGTTCCCTCAAACAATGACGAACCGCCAAGGTTGGCGACTGATACCGTCACACCGCCGGGGATGTCCGCGATTCGGTGCAAAATGCACTTGACAACGCGGTTGTCCTTTGCTCTTTTAATTGTCAACGACATAATTTGCAATTTAATGGGTTAAACTTCTTTGCCCGATAACTCGTTGTTTTCGGGTTTAAGGCTTGCCACATAATCGGCAACACCCTTGGAAATACCATCTTCGTTCTTCTGCGCGAACATGGGCTTTCCACTTGCGCCACCAAGGGCGGCATTCGCCACGTTTTGATTTGCGGTTTCGATGTCCGCCGCCTTGTCGTTCAAGTATTGCGTGAAATCATCATCGGTTGCGAATGACATTCGGGCGAAATCTTTCAAGGTTTGCGCCTTGAATGTTTCATCCCTGCATCCTTTCAACTTCTCATTGAGTGCCGCAAGCCTTGTTTCGGCAATGTTCTTGGTTTCGTAACCGGACAATTTTTCTTCAAAGGGCTTCACGGCTGCTGCCACGGCTTCTTTGACAATTGCGGCAATGTCGTTCGGATTCTCGGTTGGCGGAATGCCGGGTTCATTCTGCTTCTCCTTGAAATCGTACTTCTTGCGCAAGTTGGTTTCAAACGTCTTGTTACTTTCGGACACCTCTTTGTCCACATCGGCGCGATAGTCCTTTGCAAATTCCGTCACTTGCGCATCGGTGACTTTCTCAACAAGGGCTTTCGCTTCATCCTCGTTGGTTGCCTGTAAAGCAAGAACGCCCGCCAGCACGCCCAACGCATCCTTTCGCACGCCTTGAAACTTCGCCACAAGTAATGCCAAAATGGTTTTCTTCATACGAACAAAATTTTTATTTAGTAAATCAAATCGTGGCAAAGATAACATGTTTTATAGTGAAACACACCGAAAAATCCCCCAAGTTATGCCCGACTTATCAACAAATTTGCATTGCAAGTGCATTTTTCGGCAAAAAGTTTGTTTTATTAAATAAATCTATTATCTTTGCGGCGTGTTTCATAGTGGAACACACCCGAACGGGTAAACAAATAAAACTTTCGCAACAATATGGCAACTGAAAAGCAAGTAAAACAGGCAATCAAACAAGTTCTTGATTCTGAATACATGAACAAGATGGTGACTTTTGACAAGGGATGGAAATTCAAGGTCAAGTCTTACAACATCCGCACACGTTCAAGATTCATCCCCAAGGATGAACGCGATGACTACGGATGCGATGTTGACGCAAACAAGTTCTTCATCATTGAGTTCAACAACGCCAAGGATGAAATGGACGCAACCGATGCCGCCGCCATCTGCTTGACCCTTAATCCCGCCGGACAAATCGGAACAACGGGCATTCCTTATGACTACGAAATCGAATCGGTAACATCCGACCTTGATTTGGACATTTACGAAAAGGTATTGGCAATCATCAACAACAAGTGATATGGCAAAATCAAGTTATTACACGCCGCATTGTATGGCGTTCAAGGCTGCTTTTAAGGGTATGCCGGGCGTTACCACGTTTGAACATGAATTGGTCGCATACGATGGACAATGCACGGACTTTGGCGGTTCTGCTTACGTTGACAAGCTGGAATGGGTTGCCATCATCGCAACCGATGGCAAATTCATGGTGTACATCAACAATCCCGGATGCCCGGTTGATGCCGATGGTTGCCCAATCTTCACCAAGGAACACCCACAACAACAATGGGTGTTCGGATATTACGAATCGTTTAACCGGGCTTTGAATCGTGCCGTTGCAATTACCAAGGCGCGCAAATATCCAAAGCCCATTGAAATATGGTAATTAGGAACATGGATAAAAGACAAGAAATTGAATCCATCGCAAGCCGATATGACTTGGATGTTGACTTCGTGCAACAACTGCACGACAAAGTAACGGACAAGGAAAACTTTGCCCGTGCCGTGAAAATGTTCGTGGATGGCACATTGCCATTCGCCGTTGCAACCGGGGACGCGCCCATCAATGTTTCATCCATCCGGCATGATGTCGCCGTGAATCTTATTGAACTTCGCAAGATGCGCGCGGATAAGGTCAAGGAACAAATGGAAATGCAACGCCGGATTGTTGAATATTACAACGAATGCCGCCACGTCACGATGACACACAAGGGCAACAAAAGCATCCGGGAAACGGTGTTCATCAAGGATGAGTTGATTGTGGCGTTCGGTCACTTTGAACCAAAGCAAGGCGGCATCTATTCCGCCAACAACCCGGTGATGCCGGATTTCCGTTGGCAACCGCACGATGTGTTGGGTCGCTTGCGTAAGCTGGACAAAGGCTTTTATCGCAAGGTCAAAAAGGCGGCGACCAATTCACCGCGCGAATGGTTTGATTTCACGGGTTCAACAATAAGAAATGAATGATATGGCATATTGCGAAATTAAAAGCATCAACGCCCCGGAAAAGACGTATGGCGACCATCTTGTTGTCAAGAATATAAGCGTTGTTGATTCATGGTCATATCCGGATTGTAGTTACAAGGAACGAATAAGGTTTTTGTTTACGCCATGCGACAAACGCGGTTATATATGCGCCGTTGATGACAACAACATCGTTGAAATAACACTTGACATTGAAACCGGGTATATTCCGTATGAAATCGTTGGACGTTCCTTGAAGGAAACTTTATCCGGTGCTTTCCGTATCGTTAAACTTGACGAATTGATAAAGGCTTTCAAATATAGGGGTTATTATTGTAAAATATAAATATTACATAATATGGATGTTGAAGCAAACAATTCATTACGCTCTCAAATAGCTTTGTTTTTAGAAAAACATTGCCCGGATTTTGCATACAAAGGGCGTGCAATTCATGTCGGGTATTGGGAAACATCATCCGACCAACTAATTGAACTAACAAAGCCGAACGGCGATGCCGAACGTGCCGCGTTTCGCCTTATTGTCCATTTCCCAAACGAATATGGCATTCCGATTCATGTTGATATGTTCCCCGCGCCATATTGGGAATGGGAAACGGTGTTCAATGGATATATTTCAAACGTGTATGACTTGATTCGCATTTTTGGGTTTCAATTGGGAATACCTTTGCAAAACTTGTTCCAATATGATTCATTGGGGAATGCCATTTGCCCAAAGAAACATTTGTCAAATACGACAAAAGCAAGATGCGTTGGTTGTCCTGTTGGTGATTCATGCGAATACAAAGGCTTATTAAACAAATGACAATGTACGGACAAACGATTTATCATGTGTCATTCGGTGACGATGACAACCATTATTTCGGTTCAATCGCCGCCATATATGACCATTTCACGCCGCATGAACTTGGCGTGTCTGCTTCAAGGTTGTGGAATTATGGCATCACGGAACAAAAGCCACACCGCAACAATAAGGTAATCATCCGCCGTGGGGTGCTTCAACGCAAGAAAACAAACCGCAAAAGCCCAAATGCAAAATGAAAATAAAAGGAAAGACAATTTTCGATTTCTGCAAAGATGCTGAAACGCGAAAGGAAATAATCGGTGGCGATTACACCGAATCTTATTACAAAGGATTCCCGGATTCTACGAAATACGAACATCTGATGAAATATGCCATTCTTACAAATAACAAGGATTTGTTTGATTCCGCAAGTTCAATGTATGGCGTGGCAAAAAAGGATGCCGCAATCGTTCAAAATGATGCGATAAAAACAGGCACAATAATTGATTAAACTTGGCAAAGGTGGAAAGGACATTGTTTCCTTACCACCTTTGTTGTTATATAACGTCATTATTTGCCAACCATTCATCAAGTACTTGTTCTTTGCTTTTAGTAACGTATTTTGTACCATTCCATGAATATGTTGCATCGGTACATTCAATCGTCTTGATAAGAGAGTTAAGGACGGATTTTTTCAATGGCTTGCCATGTTTGTCTTTGATTCCGCCTTTTGACAATCCATCAATCAAACCGTTTTTTTGGTCACAATACGGCTTTTCATAAAGATGTTCACGCACGGCATCCAAAACCTTTTTTGCATCAAGCCCCAATTTTTTGATGACATAATCGTAATTAGTGACCATCCGGTTGTAACCCGTTGACGCGCGCGATTGCATATATTGTGGATGTGGTGTCGCCGGACAACCAAGAATCTTGTAAAATTCCGGTAATGTCTTTCGCGCCACAAATTCGTTTGCAAGTTCCATGTATGAACGTTGCATATTCGTATTGCAAAAATTCGCACGCTGGAATACTCCACCAATCCATTGCGGCTTGTTTCTGTTGTGTGTAATTTCATGCCAAAGTGTTGCCATTGCATCCGCTTCAACATCGGTAATGTCGCCCCATTTGCCTTGCCCAATCTTTCCCAATGCGGACATAACCCCGCTTATTCGGTCTGCCTTTAATAACAATAGTCCATTCATGTTTGTTGAGCCATTATTTCCCGGATTGGTTTCTACACGCAAATCCAAATCATCATGTTCAAACCATTTTTCCGTTAATCCGGCATTTATTTTTTTGAATGTGTCATTTACTTCTGCATGGGTCGTATATGTTGTTTTTAATGCTGGATGTATCGCCGTTGATGATGAATTTGCAATTTTCTTCTTCAAGTCGTTCAACCTTTGCATTATCATTGCTTTCAGCGATGCCCATCCGCTTTTGTCATTTGTAACGGCTACAATATCGGCTTGCACATCACTTGAATCAACATTCATGGACGTTGCCGCCTTTATTGTGCGTTGTGCATCGTTCATATATGCCTTGTATTCGCGTTGTACTTCATCGCAACGCTTATCCAACACATCAAACGCCAACATGATTTTTGCCGACTTTCCGGATGCAATGGCAATATCAAGTTCCGTGACATCAACACCCCATTCCAAGCATCTTGAACGGATTGCAGCATTCTCGGATTCCACTCTTGATGCCGTACTTTGAATGTCTGAAATTGCCGTTTGTATTCCGGCAATGTTTTTTGACGCAACGGCGGAATCAAGCGAATGCAAACTTCCATTCAATCCCCATTTTTTCGCCATTGCTCGCGCCTGTGCAATTTGCGATTGGTATGCCGCAATTACATCCACATTGACCGTTGGCATTTCTATTTTCAAGCCCTTGTCAAGTCGCCCGTCAACAAAGTTGTCCCGGATGAAATATGGTGTTGATGACCATCCCTTTTGCGCTTCAATGTGTTGTTCCACCCATTCGGTGAACTCCTTTGGCATTTCGGAAACAACGTTCTTGGCTTGCAAATGCTTGTATTCCGTGCCATGCAACGCCGCTTTAAGGTCGCCAAGTTCGTTTGCATCGAATGTTTCTTCATCCATCAAGATGGGCGTGGCGTAACACATACATTGTGGATGCCACCCTTTGAATTTGAATGTCTTGGGGTAACGTCCAACCAACTTTGAACAAATGTCGCACTTGCACAATGGTTCGTGGTTGCTCCGGTGAATTTCAAATCCAACAACGAAATCCAATTGTTGCCATCGTTGGTAATCGCTTTCCCGGTACGCCATATTGATTTCCGAACGTGTCAAGCGCATCGCGTTCTTGTAGCTGGAACGATAAACGCCTTGTCCGGGATGATAGGCACGGGCATTCTTAGACAACACAAGATTTCCGCGCTTGTCACGGACACGCCGGAACAATCGGTTCGGTTCGCGCAAGTTCTGCCGGACATCGCGGGAAAGTTCATCCGCGCTTCTTCCCTCACCAAGTCCGACATCAAGGGCTGATTCCATTTGCGCCTTGTATTGGTCAACGTACTTCCATACGCGTTGCGAAAGGTTCATTCCCTCCACCTTGCGACTTTGGAACGCCGAAAGCGCATCCAAGTTGCGGTCTTGCATCTTCTTCAAGCGCGCCTTGCTCACCTTGGATGTGTCCATGATGGATGAAATGAACCCGTCATTCTTGGCGCAAGCGAAAAGCCATTGTTTCTTTGAACCGGATTCGATGACGGTTGTCACACGGGATGCCAATTGTTCCGTGATGCGCTGCATTTCCTTTTTTACGGACGGGTACATATCGAACGAAAAAGGCTTGTCGGGGTCAATCTTGCCGCGCGCTGCCGCCCTTGTGATTGCCGTTGTCGCCTTGTCATACAGGCTTTGCACGGCTTGAACATACGCGTCCGTTGTCCTGTAATGCCTTGCGTCCCATCCTTGAATGGAAAATCGTGTTGTTTTCTGCCTTTTTGCCATTACTTGTTGATGAAATAGCGACAACGCCAAAACCCATCATCCCCCGGATGACATTCGGCGCACTCGCAACAATATAAGTCGCCAAACACGCGCACCCAATGTTTGCAGTTGTCGCAAAGGTTCGTTTTACTCATTCTTTCTTGGTTTGAAATGTTCACATTGTAAGTCATTGAGGAACTTGCACCATCGCCCGTGTTCCGTCTCGTGGTCTTGCTTGCAACGGCACAATATCAAATGCCCATCAATCGCCTTGGAATGCCAATCGTATGATTCCGCGCAATTCCGGCATCGGAATTGTGGCTTCTTCGCCTGTTCCTTTGCCGGGGTTCTTGTTGTTCTTGGATAACGTGGCATTACGCATCGCCCTCCAATTGCGGTTCACCAATGATGAATGAATTGTCGCGCGTGTTCTGTTCTTCCAACTTCTTCATGGTCTTTTCCGGATTCTTGGAAATACCCGCGCCGATGACGGATTCTTCTTGCGACACAACGGGTTTGTTGCCGTTTGCGGTCATCCAATAGTTCAAATCGTCAATGTCTGACGTAATCATGTAAGGGATGATTTCGGGTTCAATCATAATGGATTCGCACGCATCCGCCAAGCTGGTGTTCATCTGCGCGATATACTCCAAGATGACATTCACACGGCGTTGCAAGTAATCGTCAAAGATTTCGCACTTGTCTTGCACTTTCAAATGTGCATCCATGAAAAGCAACTTCAACGCCACGCCGGACATCGCGCCCAATCCCTTGACCGCATCAAAGGAAATGTCGGGCGTTTGCGTGATGGTGTAAATCAGTTTCAACAATGTGTCAATCTCCAACTTGACCGCTTCCGGTGCTTGCTGCCATGACACATATTGCATGGTTGCGCCATCTTCGCCCTCGATGACCGCGCCGGATTCGCCTTTCTGCGCCCATCCGTTGATTTGTCCGGTCGTGAAAATCTTCGGGCTTGCGTGATAATCGTTCGTGTCTGCAAAGTTCGACAACAAGGTTTCCAATCGGTCAATCAACGCGTTCACATCCTCGGTCTCAAACTCCGGTTGATGTCCGTATATTACAGGTATTTTGTTGATGCCCGTCTTTTTGGGATAACCATCAACGCAATCAAATCCGTTCGCGCCATTTATCCACAACCAATGTTCGGTGTCCGTGAACGTTTCAAAATAGTTCGTGACAACACCATCACGGGTTCTGGCAAAGGAACGTGAAAACGCCACCATGTCGCCCGTTTCATCGAAATATGGGTAAAGCGTATCACCATAGGCGGGCGAAAAGATTGTACAACGCATCTTGAATTGCGATGGAAAGCCATATTTCGTGTTTGGGCTTTCAACCGGATACCAATATTCGGCGGCTTCCTTATACCCGAAAATGGAACGTCCAATCTTGCGGTTCAACGACTTGCACTTAACGCCATACAAAATGCGGTCAAGGGCGCGCGCAACGGATTCTTCCTGTTCGTTCTCCGGCGTTGAATTGTATGCCGGGGAATTACCGAACACGAATGACACCGCGCGTTTGATAATCAACTTTTGGAGTGTAACGGCGACACGCGCCACGCGTACCGTCTTGAAATTGGTGCTTTCTCCATCGGTTGAAATAACCTTTTGCGCGGAATCCGCTTCATCATCCGCCGAAACTTGAACGCGCTTATCCGGGCGCATTATCGGCGACATAATATCATGCAACTTCGGGTCAAGTGCTTTGTTTGCACTCTCCACATCGGGTTGTGGAATGAAACGGCAAGACTTCAATTCGGAAATCACATCGTTTGCCGTTGCAAGCTGAAAAATTTCTTGTATCGTCATATCATTTTTGTTGTTTTGAATTATACTTGACCAAACAGGGCGGCAACGCTCGTTTGCTTGCCTTGCTTGCGTTTCTCAATCGTTCCGGTCAATGCGTCCGGCGCGTCATCATGTTCATTGCGTCCGGCTTTCAGATAGCCACAAATCGCCTTTGCAAACTCCGGAAACAAATGTTTCCATCCTTGCGGCATGAATGTCAAGTTCTGAACCATCGCCGAATGGGAATAAATGCGCGTGTCCTTGTTCTCGCGCTGGGCAAAGGATGTGAACTTGGTCTTGCCATTGCCAAGCAAACGGCATTGCCTTTCCACGTTGTTCTTGAATAGGCGACCGCCGTTGTTCGCTTCGACAATACATTGCGCCACGCCGTGTTTCGTCAACATCTTGGCAAGGGCGGGTTCGGTGAACTCAACGGGCTTTGTCGTGTAAAGCACATCCACGATGTAATTGCCAATTTCCGTTTCGTCATACACGATGGCGCAAAGGTAGTCCGCGCCCGTGTCGGCGGTGTCCACATAACAACGGCGTTGCAACTGCATCGTTGCCGGGCGCACAAGGTATTCAACGAATCCGGCTTCATACATCAATCCGGCGCGCGGTTGCGGGTCTTGTTGATACAGGGATTCAAACACTTGTGGATTGCGTTTCCGGATGGCTTGCAGCTTTTCAAGGTTGTGTCGTTCCGCCCATAATGGTTCACCCTCTTGTCTTGGGTCGTATTCGGTCGGCGCGCCCTCCTTGATGGCTTGGTACACCACGACAACCCATCCATTCGGGTTGTCTTTGGCATCATAAACGCCTTGTTCGCGTAACAATTTGCCCGCAAGGTCATCTTCATGCCATCGTGTAAACACAATCAATTGGCGCGAATCGTTGTGCAAACGGGTTTCGGCAACGGTATCGTACCAATCGGATATATTTTCACGGACAATGGGCGACCATGCCGTTTTCGCGTCCTTGTAAATGTCATCCATGATTAGGATGTCCACGGGTTCACCTGTCAACGCACCACCAACGCCCACCGTCTTGAATCCGCCAACATGGTTCACAATCTCGCATTCTTCGGTTGTGCGGATGTAACCACGCCCGGAATCATCGGCAAAGCTGGATTGACCAAGCGTTGTTTCCGGAAATATGTTGTGATACTCCGGCGTGTCAATAACACGTTGGATTTCGCGGTTGAACTTCTTCGCCTTTGTTGCCGAATAGGAAACGACCGCCAAGCGCAAGTCCGGGTTGCGTCCTAACAGGTACGCGGGCAAACGGCGCGTTGAACCCTCGGATTTTCCATGCTGCGGCGGCATGAACACCATCAACTTTTTCACGCCACCATCCGCAAACTTGGATAAGACGTGATAATATCGGCGATGGAAATCAGCCGGGCGGAATGTTGGCATCGTGGCAAGTGTGAAGCGCAACAAATCGGAACGACTTTCACGATAAAGCCGTTCTTGCATCGCTTGGATAAGCTGAATCCGTTCGCTTCTTGTTGCTGCCATTACTCCAATTTCCTTTGTAGTTCTTCAATTGTGCTTGCCAATTCCTCATCGGTCTTGCTTGCAAACAAATCCTTTCCATCTTTCCCGGTCACTTCCGTTGATTGCTTGTTCTTCCAATGTTCCGGGTCGCCATTGGTCAACGTGAATATGATTGCCGCCGTGTCCGCTTGGATATGTTTCTTTGTGTTCGTCTGCTCCTTGATAATCGGTTTCGGGTTGCCTTTCTCGTCTTTAACCTTGCCGGGAACGGTGACAACCTTTGTTTCCGTTACGTCATACCCTTGTATCTTCTTCAACAATGATTTCTTGGCTTCTTGCACAAAGAATTGCATCCGTTCATCCTTGGCATCCACAATCATTTGCCCAAACTCCGGATGTTCTTCTTTCCATTGATGGAATGTCTTTGGTGTTATTCCCACTTGGCGGCAAATCTCGGCGATTGTGTATGTGTCCGACTTGATAAGCCCGACAATTTGGGCAACAATCTTTGGTCTATACTTTGCCATAATTGCCTTTTTTAGTTGATTTTTATCACTTTAATCACTCTTTCAGTTCGACCGAAAAGCCACGGTCTTGCAATTCGCTAAACAACAACGACAACTTTGTGACATCGCCACATTCAACAATCAATCGGGTTGATATTTCCTTTTTCCCGGATGGTTCTTCCTGTTCGGGTTCTTCTTGCATGGAAACATCAACGCCCCATTCTTGCGGTTCAAAACCCCATTGTTGTGAAACTTCTTCAATCATGGATTCATCCCATGCAAGGTTGGCTTTGCCTGTGGCGTTGTCCGCAAGTGCAAGTTCACGTCCTTTGGCAGAATCAAGGTCAATGTCCTTTCGCTTGACCGCGACAAGCTGGTTTCCGTCAACCTCAACCACCAAAACATCGGTGAATCCAATGTCGGCGGCTTTTTCTGCGGTCTTGTTTCCGGCGATGATGCGGTTGTTCTTGTCAATAACGATGGAACGTGCCAATCCGAATTTGCGCAATGATTCATCCATCAATCGGTCGCCATATTCCGTTCCCTTGTTGAAATTCTTGTTGTCCGGCACAAGACTTTCGATGTTGGTTTCAATGATTTTCGTCATAGCTGGATGAATAAGCGCAACAACATCATAACAGGAACGGAAACGCACGCGCCGGACGCTGCGCCCATTGCGGTGAATGCGAAATCCATCAATTCAACCGTTCCGTGCCCCTTTGAATCCCACCATTCCTTGATTGCTCCGGCAATACATCCGGCGATGAATCCAAGCAACGCGCCCCATGCCAAACCAACGTAAAAGGCGGAAATAACGCCTACAATCAAACCGATTGTCATTCCAACTTTGTAATGCTTGCGCTTGTCGGGCATTTTGGCGGCTTCTGCAAGGCTTTTGCACGCTTTCGCGATAACTTCACCAACTGAAATAAAAAACGCCCTCAAATGGGCTGAAAACGGCGTTTTCTGAAAAACACGTTCCCCGGCAACGAAAACGGGCGGTTGTGTCTTTCCGGACATTACGCCCAACCACACCTTGCCGCCGAACAAGATGTTGATTCTTTCCTTGATTGATGGCTTCCAACATGACACACATTGTTTGCCATCACACCAAGCGGGCAACGTGCCACACTCCGAATCCGACAATGTGCCGGGCTTCTGCAATACCTTTGTGGATTGCTTGAAATTTATTGGTTTCATATATGTAACTTTTTGATGTTATGCAAATGCAATGCAAAGATAAAGGGCGTTTCACTATAAAACACCCTTTATCGAATTAAGTTATCAAAAAGTTATCCACTTATGCTTTCATACGGACGGGCAATCCGGCATAAGTCCACGCAAGCAACGCGGCATCGCGTGCGTCTTGATTCGTTCTTCCCATGATTCCCGTGAATGATGCAAGTTCCTCATGTGTTATCTTGCGGTCTTTGCCTTTCCAACACTTCAACAACGGGATGTGTGGCAAGACTTCGATTCCCCAATGTTCGCACATTTCGATGATTTTGCGCCCGGTTTCATGGTTCGCGCCGACATCCTTTGCAATCTTTTCCGCCTGTTTGCCTTGTGCGGCATGGAAACAAGATTTCTTGTTCATCCATCCGGCTTCAACGACCACAATCAAGGATTCGCCCGTTTCATCCCTTTTCGCTTTCGCGTACTGCAAGTATTCAAGCAAGAAAGGGAATGAAAGGTTCGTCACCTCCAATTGTCTTGTCTTGACTTTGAGGAACGCCACGCCGGACTTTTCCTTGTCCGGGTCAATGGCAATGATGTTGTCGTGTTTCATTAGAACGGCAAGCCATCGGCGTTTTCGGGTTGCGCGGCGGGCGCGGCTGCTGCATTGCCGTTGCCCTTGATGTCGCAAAGCTGGATTTCGCTTGCATTGCAGTTCACGGCAACTTGCCAATGTTTGTTCTTGTCTTGGTATTGCTTCACGCTCATACGACCACGAACAAACACCTTTGCGCCACGCTTCAAATACTGCGTCAATCCGCCGCCATCGCCGAACGAAAGAACGGACACCCATGTTGTTGATTCAACCGTTGTGCCGTTGGCATCCTTGCGGCGTTCCGAATGTGCCACGTTGAATGACACATATTTCTTGCCGCCAAACTCCTTGATTTCGGCATCCGCGCCGATGTTTCCGATTACTTCAATTTGTAACATAATGATTTTTTGAATTAAGTGTTATATACTTTTTCATAACTGCACCACGTTTCCCCGTCATAAGTCACTTGCTGGTCTGACTTGTCAACGATGGCAACGATTTGGGATTGGTCAATCCGCAAGGATTCAAAATCCTTGGTTTCAACCGTTGTGCGTTCCCCGGTCATTGGGTTTTCGGTTATGACGATATACCGCATAAGCAATGCTTTTGTTGTGCATTTGCATTGCACTTGGTTAATACGCTTTGCCGTGTTTCGGCGGTCGCGTTGCGTTATACTTCATCTTTTCGCCAATGTGCCAATCCAAATCAACGTTGATGGACTTCGCCCATTTTGTGACGTACCACAAACCGAATTGGATGCGCTTTTCAATGCCGATGATGTCACGGCACAAACCTTTGGTCAAGGCAAATGCGTTCTCCGTGAATGTGAACTTGTCAAACGCGCGATGATACTTGCAAGGATTCATCTTGTCAAAGTCCACGCCCAACGCTCCGGCAAGGTCGCCAAGACGAATTGCAACGTCCGCCATTTCATCTTCCAAGGTGTCCTTGATTAGAACTTTGAAATTCTCGCTACTGTTGAACGTTCCATCATTGTACACTTCAAGGTTGGCGCGCTTCCCAGCTCGATGCGCTTCAACCATTTCGCCAATCTCCGAAACGACAAGCATCAAACAATGTTCGTTGCTCTCTCGCTTTTCCCAAAATCCATGCTTTACGGCATTGGCATGGGATTCTTTTGCCAATTTGTTGAAATTCATGTTTTCAAAAAATTTATTGTGTTAAACTTACCCGGTTATTTCAAAATCAATTTCGTTGATGTTCTTTTCAAGGACTTTCAAGCACGCCTTGATGTTGGTGTCACATTCGATGACTTGGTTTCCGCAATACGCATCCAAACAGGTTTCCAACTTGTCCATGTATGGGTTTTTGATGCTTTGGGCAAATCCCATCTTGGATTCGATTATCTTGTCCATGCGCTTGTTGTGGTCAACAAGGAAACGACACATAAGAACACCAAGGAACGCATCCGTTTTCATGTCCTTGTAGATGTCGCCCGGAAATTGCTTCTTATACTGACCATTCACACAATACCAAAATATCGTGAAATCGCTTGTGTACTCCTTGAAAAATTCTTCCGTCTGCTTTTCTATACGCTGGATGTGTCTTGCATCCAAATCCTTTTTCAAGGAATCAACATATTCTTGGCGGACGTGCTTCACGGCACGGGACAACTTGACGGTTTCCGGAATCTTGTGTTCGGCGCAATACTTCATCACCTTTTCGGCATACACCCACGCCAAATGCGAAATGACCAATGGCACGAAAGCAATCATCATGTTTTCGTTGAACGTGAATGTTTTCATCATCCAATCGGTATCATGGCGCACACTCTCCTTGAATTGCTTTTCGGTCATCATCGGCGACAAACCATTGATATTGTTCACAATCTCCTTTTCAAAGATGTTGTCATACATCCGTTTTTCCGCCGCTTTCAGTTCTTCCGGCGTTGGCTTTTCTTCGTGTTCGTGTTCAATTTCCGGGGCTTGTTCAATTTGATTGAACACAGCCGTTTCGTTGAACATGGATTCACCCTTTGAGAAATCAAGGATTTCATCGCCCGGCGCGGCTTCCTGTTCCTTTGGCTTGATGAAAGGGCAAATCTTGGCGTTGTGGCACGCGTTGAATGACCTTTCGTTGATTTCCATGTCCCCGGCTGCTTGCGCTTCCATGTCGCGTTGCAATGCGCATTTGTATTTCGGGCATCTGCCAAGCTGGGTGTTGTACCATACCGCCTTGGCGCACCTCATGCAATTATCTTGTTGCCAATATGACATCTTTATGTCGTTGGCGAATATCCTTTCATTTGTTGTATTCATTGTTGCGAATATTAGAATGCAATTCGATAATCTTTGCCCTTTAACGATGGGCGTTTGCTTTCGATGAACTTCATCAAGTCGCCAAGTTCGATTGGGAACAATGGACAAAACTTGTATTTCAACATGCAAACAAATCGGTCATTCAACATGACATCAAGGAATAAAGTTTTCATTGCACACCATCCTTTCTTTTTGATTTTTGGAAATATTTGCCACCACACCAATTGTTGCTTTCCGTGTAATAGCCGCCAAGTTCACAACGTCCGACCATTCTCCCGTATGCTTGAAAGGCTTCATAATGGGCGCAATGCTCGCATGATTTTGCGTTTCTTATTATCGCCTTAAATATGCTTACATTTGCTTGTGGGTCGTTCGTCTTATTCCATCTTACATTCGCTTTCCTGTAAAGGTTTGCGAAATGGCGGAATTTCTTTCCGTCTTTGATGTCATCGGATTCATAAAAACGCTTGTCCGTTTGACAATCCCATATTTTAAGAATCTTCCTTGCCGTTCTTATCTTCATTGTTTAACTTCTCCTTATATCGTCTAACAAAATGGGATGCTTGACCAATTGCCGCATCTGCAATGTACCTCGTTTCGGACTTGCCTTCACTCAAAGCCGCGTTCTTTACTGCTGCACGAAAACCACACTTTTCATTATCCGCATTTAGTGCAACCATCATTCGCGAAAACATATCACTTGCAAGGTTATATTGACGCATTTCCCAATCAATATTTGATTTTGCATTGTCCGCTTGCAGGCGGGATGATTCATTGTCGCTTCTTCTTTCTCTTTCTATCTCGTTTCGGCATTCCTTACAAATACCTTTGTATGCAAGCGAAAACGCATTGATGGGCTTATATTGACCGCATTTTGCACATTTCTTCGTTTCCATTGTTATTGACGTTTTTATATTTATTACACTTCAAACGAAATTCTTTCAAGACAAGACATTCGCAATGCCAAGTATTACGGAATTTATCTTTCGGTATTATGTCCGCCACGAATACGCATGATTGACATTTTTTGGGGATGCTTGCGTATTTCATTTTAGAATAAACTTGCTTGAATTGGGCGGCTCAAAACCTTTTCTTTTGCCGCCTTGAAAAAGTCCTTTTTGATTTCAAATCCGTATGCGCGCCGCCCAAGCTCCTTTGCGGCGAAAAGCGTTGAACCGCTCCCGGCGCACGGGTCAATGACAACATCGCCGGGGTCGGTGAATATGCGGATAAGGTATTGCAGCAATGGCACGGGTTTTTGTGTCGGATGCACCTTTGGCGTTTTCGTGTCACGTCCCCAATCAATGCAATTGAACACCATTCCGCCACCAACGGCATCATTGTTGAACTTTGGCAACTTGTCGCGATAAAGCAACACGCCATATTCGCAATTTCCAACGATTCGCATATTGGCTTTCAATACCTGTGCGGAAAAGTTCTTTCGGAACACAAGATTTATGTAATGGTTGAATCCGTATTGCTTGCCAAGTTCGATGTATTTGAATTGTTGTTCAAACTCGCAAAACACAATCATGCAAGGTGCTTTCCCGGATTCTTTGGGTTCTTTCACAAGCATTTGCGAACAAAAGTGCATAAATTCCGCCGGGCGAAAGTCCTTGTCGGTGTCGAAAAACTCCTTTCCGGCTTTGTCCGATTCCCCATTCTTGTTGTCCCCGTCAACATACCACGATGGATTGCTGGCGTATGCGTTCTTTCCAAGGTTATATGGCGGGTCGGCAATAATCAATTGCGCCTTTGGTATGCCATAAACCTTGAAATTCTGAAAATGGTCATTGAATAATTCAACTTTGTTCATAATCCTATTTTCTAATTTTTGATAACCATTGGTCATATACACGGGATGCCACTTGTGCCATCATCACGGGTGGAACGCTCATTCCGCAAACGTAATGGGGTATTTGACCCCCAAATTCGTAATCTTGCGGAAATGACGAAATGCAACAAACTTCGGATGCGCTCAAATACTTTGGTATGTCAAAACGTATCAAGCAATCTTTTCGCGCTGCAAGCGTTGGCGAAACCTTGTCCGGATAGACATATTGATTGTTGAACATTCCACTTTTCCCGAACTCTCGTTCATTCGCGTTTGACAAATCCGAATCGCCATCCATGCGTAATTCCCAACATTTGCGCATTTTCGGTGAATCAACGCCATCACCCATGCCATCGGCAACATCCTTGAAAGGAATTACCGCTTCATTGAAATTCATATTCAATCTTGGCAAGGTTTCAAACAACGTTTGTTCGCAAGGAACGAACCCGACCAAATCTTTGCGCAAGCACACGAAAAACACACGTTGCCGCCTTTGAGGAACACCCATCGTTTGGGCATCAAGCAAGTAATGGTTCACATAATATCCGGCATCATCAAAGCCACGATAAATGTTTGTCATATACTCTTTCGCGCTGCCAAGCAACAATCCTTTCACGTTTTCCGCAACAACGACTTTCGGTTGCAACCGCTTTGCAAGCTGGATGAAATCGAAAAACAACGTATCAAGAACTTGTTCGGCTTGTCCCTCCCGGAACTTCTTCATCTTTCCCCATGCTTCTTCACGACTTCCCGCCATGCTGAATGTGGAACAAGGCGGTGAACCATCCAAGATGTCAAGGTTGAATAACTCCGGCGGCAAATCCTGTTTATCCTTGAATGTTTGAATCGGTTCAAGGAAAGGGAAACGCGGATTGTGATTCTTGCAATATGTGAACATCATGCGGTGGTCTATTTCGTTGCATCCTATCACATCGAATCCGGCTAACTTGTAGCCCATAGAACTACCCCCCCCCACAAGCAAAGCACGAAAAAACCGTGCCTTTGTCTTTGGTGAAATGGGCATCCGCCAAAGTCCAACGATAATCAAATTTGTGCATTGTAACTTATCTATTTAATATATCATTCACTTTCGTGGCTAAATCTCTAAACGGCGGGTTGAATCGCATATCATCGTTGTACTTCTTCAACAAGTGCAACATGGATGAATGGTCGCGGTGGACATATTGCGCGATTTTCGTCAACTTCATCTTCATTGCCCGGCAATGGTGAACGAATATCATGCGCGCATAAAATCCATCACGCTTGCGCGACTTCGTGATATAATCCGAAAACTTCAATCCCATCACTTCATGGATGGCGTTTTGGATGCGCATCACGTTCCGGTTGTCACGGGCAAAGCTGGATTCAAACCAAATGTCCTTGCCAAGACGAAAGGCGATGTCATATTCAATGCCCGCGCCCGTGCTTCCCGTCCAATTATCCATCATGTAAATGGCATCACAACCAAACAACAATTCGATGTCCTTGACCATGTGCGATTCCCAAGATGCCTTTTCGTCACACAACCCAAATTCCAACGGGTTCACAACTTCAAACCCGATTGATTCAAGCAACGCTTGCGAATTGGCGAACCGTTGCTTTGCTTCTTCGATTGGCAAGCCCGAAATCTTGCCCGATACATAAATTTTCATTGGCTTTTCTTCATCTCTGCATTATAGATGAATTTGTTGATGAAATATTCCTTGCCTTTTCCCGTCACCATCGTTCGCGTGGTGGTCATCACTTCATCCGTCCGTGGGTTTGTCCACGTTTGCGGTTTCAGTTCAAACAAGCCAAGGTCAAGGGCTTTTTGTGTTGGCTGGTTTCGTGCCGTTCCCACGCTGCACAAATATTCGTTGTCGCGCAACCATTGGAAAAGCCGGATTTCCCCGAAATCCACGCCGTTTTGTTTCAGAATCTTTGCAAGTTCATCAATTCCGCACGATGACGGGGAATTGATGATGGCGGTCGCGAATGCCACTTTCGGGGCTTGCGCTTCAATCTGCTTTTGTTGGCTTTCGATTGTTTCCGCCTGTTCCGCCGCAAGGCGCAAAGCCTGTGCGAACGTTTGAGGAATCGCCGGGGCTGCTGGTGCAAGTTCCTTTATTGTTTCCTCCATCTTGTTGAATGCGTTGATGAATGCCACCTTGAACGCCATTGCCTTTTCTCCGGTCAATGACATTGTAAGCAAGGAAAAGCCATCGCGGTTCATCAAGAACATGGGTTGCCGTTTCCCTTGTGCATCCGTGTATGTGGTTTCGGCAAACCAATGTTCGTTGGCTAAATTTTGAGCCGACCCCATGATGTTGCGGATGGACTTCATTATGTTCTTGTGCATCTTGCCGAACACCTGTGCCACCTTGACGGAATCGGTCACGGGCGTTCCCTTTTGCGTTTTGTACACGCTTGATTGGATGATTTCGTTCATAATTATAAATTTTCATTGTTAGTAATCCAAATCAAAGTTTGCGGCGGTCTTTGCCTTTTATCACAAGATAGTTGCACATTTCTTGCAATCGGCTTGATACGCGGTCGCCATACCGTTCTTTGAGGATTTCGCCGCCCATCCTCAAATTGGATGTGATGAAAGTCATTTCGGCGTGCATATCACCCCGGTATTCGATGACGTAACGCACCACATCAAGGCGGTTGCCCATGTAAAGCGTTTCCGGCGGTTCGTTGCCAAGGTCTTGAATGGCAAGCATCGGCGCGGTCTTGTATTGCTGGATGTTTCCGGATTCCGCCCACACGTCACACAAGCCATCGGCGCGTATTGTGCGCCAATACAACGGGCGCGGGTCGTTGTCGTTATGCCATAAAACCTTGATTCCGATGGCTTGGATGTACGCTTGCATGATTTCCATGCACCATGTTTTGCCAGTTCCTGTGTTTCCGGCGATATAGATTCCGCGTTTCAGTCTGCCGGGGATGACTTGTCCCGATACAGGGTCAAGACACTTCATTGACGTGTCGCAATGCGCCCACTTGATGAAATTTTCAAAGGCGAATCGGTTTTCATCGTCAATGACGAACGCCGGATTCCGGCTTTTCCCGATTGCTTCAACAATCTTCATCGCGTTGTCAAGGTCATACCAACCCGGCTTGATGTATTGGTAACGCTGGAATCCGGAAAACATATCGCGTTGACGAATCGCGTTCAATACCTGTTCGATGCTTGGCATTGTCGGTTTCTTGTTCTCGTTGTTTACCATTCTTCGTTTGCTCTTTTATTGTTTCCTCCGGGGCGGTCTATATAGTTGCCATCTTCAACCTTGCGCCAATTGGTCGCGTTCGTGAATATCCATCGGAATGTACACCATTTACCTTTTTTGCAGAAATCGGACGCGTTGACGGTTTGGAATATCGTCTTGATGCGCTGGTATGCCGTTTCCGGGTCTTTTGCGGTCATCATTTCGCCGAACCTTTGCCGAATCTTGCGTTTGTCATCATCAGCAAGGGAACGCGGTTGTGGAAATGATGGGCATTGTTCTTTCCATAATGCCAACAATCTTGAATAATCAACCGAAAATTCCCTTTTTTGCTCCGGCGCGTCAACGAAAGTTGACGTATCTACGTTAGTAGATATATTATTCTTTTCTTTTCTTTCCTTTTCTTTATGTTCTGCATTTGCATTGCTTGTGCTTTGCATTTGTATTGCTTGTGTATCTCCGGACGTTTCTTCATTACCATCTTGAATTGTTGTTTGCCGTTGATTGTCAAGATTTTGCCGCCATCTTGCGATTGCCGCTTGCTTGCGCTTGTCGGAAATATCCTTTCGCTTGTCTAAACGCTTCAAAACACTATCCGACCACATATTTTCACCATCATTGGCGAATAATCCGTAATTGTTCACAAGTCGTTCAACGGTCTTGTAATCCACATGCAATGCAAATGCAATGCTTTTGCAGTAACGCAACGGCAATGTTCCGCCTTGCTCATATAGTTGTTCGATGATACACCAATAAATGCCGATGCCCTCAACGCCCAATTCAATCAACACGTCTTGCAACTTGGGGTCGTTTCGCGCGTTGTAGTCATGCTGGAAATAATATGAATCTTTCATGCTGAATGCGTTTTAATGGCTTTCCCGCCACCCATCCGGGATGGAAAGGCGGCGGGGCTGCCTTGTTGTTAGATTTCGATGATTGCGATTTCCGGGGCAATCTCCTTGATTGCTTCAAGTTCCTTGTCAATCGCGGTGTCGCGCAATGTTTCAAGCGTTTCTTCCGCACCCGGCGACATCAACACGAATGCAACGTTGCGTCCGTCAATCTTGGCGAATGTTTCCACTTCCAAGTTCTCCTTGTCGCCACCCTTGAAAACAGGGATTGAAAGCGTGAACGATTCCGGCAAGTTGGAATTGACCACTTGGGCGAAATTGTCCGTTCGGTCGCCGTTCTCCTTGATGCTTCTTTCGATTGCGTTGTTCACGGTTGCCGTGAAATTCTTGCACGCCGAAACCAAGGTCATGTTCACGTTCTTGTCTGCAAAGAACGCGCGGTTCATCTTGCAGAACATCGAAAAGTCAAACGGCGACCACACCTTGCCCGTGTTGATGCCAAATTCAATGAACTTGGGATGGAACTGCAATGTTCCCTTGATTGTGCCGCGTGTGTATTCATCGGATTCGTTCACCACAAGTTCGATGGTGATGTTCTCGCGGTCAACGATGATGTGGCAATTCTTCTGCTCAAATTGTCCGGCGTTGATACGCTTCTTCAAGAACTCCACGGGCGCGCCGATTGTTCCGTTGATGTTCATCTTGACCGGGGCTTTCGGGTCAAGAACTTTGGGTGCTGCACCCTCGCGGATGATGATTTCATTCATTCCCGGTGCAAGATTGATGTTCATTTTCTCGTTGTTCATATTTTAATCGTTTGTGCCATCCTTTACGGCGGCGGTGTTCATATATTGTGCGTTCATAAATAGTGTTGGCTGCAACTCTTCGGCGGTTGCCGGGCGCATTTCCACAAGGTCGCCATCGCGGTTGTAATACTCCGTCATCTTGGCATCGCGGTCGGTGAAACGATAACAAACTTCGTTCACATATTCGGCTTTCGCCTTGATGTTGGAAACCATGTTTTCGCGTGCCTCTTTCAAAGGCTTCAAGCGTTCGGCGTACTCCTTTTTGATTTCCTTGATTTCGTTTTCGATTTCGGAAATCTCAATGGAAACGTTCGCAAGTTTCTCTTTGTGTCCTTGCAGTTCTTCCGGGGTGTACGCTTTCATGTAACCCTTGTTCTCGCACGCATCCGCGTTGTCCTTGATGAACTGTTCACGCTGGATTGGGTTGGCAATATCCTTGCCCATTGTCTTGTTGTTCATTGTTGCTTTGTTTTATAGTGAAACACATTACAAGAAAACCTTGTTGTAAAGGTCGGCGAATTGCTTGCCGAATTGCGCGGCGCGCGCGGACGATTTGAAGCAAAGCCGAGAACCGACAGGCGCAGCCGCATACGTAGGCGCGTTAATCGTAGCCGCGTACACGAACCCCGCAGCATCCTTGTCATACACGAACCAAGGAAACCACTTGTCTTGTTCCCAATCCGAGAAATCGGGTACAAAGCCATCTTCCTTGTTCCATGCCTGTGCGATGGTGAACAACTTGTTTAAGGCAATCAACGCTTCAATGTGCTTGGGGTTGATGTCGGTCACAAGTCTTGCAACATCTTCAAGCTGGACAACGTTTCCGGAAAGAATCTTCTTTGCAACGGTAAAGTCCGCGTTCGGCTTTCCGCCAAGGGTTTTTCTTGCGCTCTCAAAGTCCGTGATAACTTCGTTCACTTCCGTGCATTCAACTTCTTCAAGGGCGAAATCAAACGGCGACAAATAATCGTCATCGTCAACGTCCAAATCTTCGTTGTGGTCGCAAATGTAGTCCATCAAGGTTTCCCCGGCTTCTTTGCGTGATTTGTGGATGGCTTGCATTTCGCTTTGCTCGCTTCCATCCGCGTTTTTGATAATGTACTTTTTCATTTTTCTTTGTTGTTAAAATGGTGACTTGTTGAAATTGATAGTCATTCCCGAACGGGCAACGGTGACAACCTTGTGTGTCAAATCCGCGATTCCTTGCTGGAACTCAACGGCATTTGAATTGCCATCGGAAAGGTGAATCAACACGATGTTGTGAACTTCTGAAAGGTCGTTCGCTTGCAATATCTCCTTGCACGTTTCAAAGCTGCAATGGCTTTTCATCGTTCTTGCCCTCAATTTTGCCGGAATCAACCCGGCTTCCACGTTGGCATCCAAGATGTCTTGGCGATAGTTGCATTCAATAAGAATGTTGTTCAAGCCATCGAAAGTGTATTGCAAATAATATGTGTCGGTCGCGAATAACACCGTGCCACATTCGGGATGTGCTATCAGATACCCGAAAGGCTGGGCGGCATCGTGTTCGGTGTCAAATGGCAAAACACCGAAATTTCCTATCTTGTGCAACACGTTTTCGGTCATGGCGTGTGCCAATGGATGCGATGCCAACCCAAGGGCGTTTCTTGTCCCGTCTGACATATAGCAAGGAATCATGGCATCAAGGCAACGTTTGACGTGCCTTGCGTGGTCGCCGTGTTCGTGCGATATGATGCAAGCCTTGATTCGTGTGATGTCGAAATCAACCGCCTTTTGTACGTTCTTGAAAGCGATTCCACATTCAATCATCAACGCTTCCTTGCCGTTGTCGAGCAAGTAACAATTGCCCTTGCTGGATGAACCCAATATTTTCAATTCCATTTGCCTTTCGGTTTAAGTGATTAAAACCCCGGATTTGGGGCGTTGTTTGCGTTTTCCGCCGCTTTCGCGTTGTTGGCGGGCGTTTCCTTTGCCGCGTTATTATCGTGGCTTATTTCGCCCGTTTCCGGCTTTTCGCTTCCCGTACCAAGTGAAATGCGTTTCTTGTTCGCATTTGCTTCCTTTTCGGCGGAAACCTCATTTGCGGTTACATCCTCATATTCGGTGTAAATGTCCTGTTGTTCCTCAACGGTACGCATACCCATCGAAAGTTCCGGCGCATAAGCGTTTGTCCACATGGACGCGGCGCGGTACATCAACATTTGCTTTGTCATAGTTTGCCACTTTGAACCGCTTTTTGTGTACCAACCCTCTTGAATCGCAAGTCGGATTGAAACCGGGGATGATTCCAAAATCCCGTCCGACCCGCGCTTGGTCGTGTATGCAACACATTCGATTTCGTGGATGTTCTTTCCATCGAATTGTTTCTTTACGGGGTCTTTGCAACGCTTTTGTTGATTCCAAACATATTCGGTGTAATCAACCATTCCCAATGCGCCCTTGTCCGTGAAACGGAATTGCAATGGTTCAAAGCGACCACACGAATTGACGGTTGCAATCAAGAACTTGGATGACCATGATGGGCGACCATAAATCACCGCCATGTTCTGCATAACCATCAACGGGCTTGCACCAATGCGCGTTGCCACCTCAACGGCAATCATGCAATTTGCAATTGCCTTGGTTTTGATTGCCGTGTTTTCCGCCTTTATAGCCTTGATGGTTTCTTCATTTGCTCCGGGTGGGAAAGGCTTCAAAGTCGCCTTGTAATTCTCCGGAACAAGGTCGGATGATGCAAAGAAACTGCAAACACGTTGCATGGTTTCAAATTGTACCGGGTCAAAGAAATTGAACGCCGGGGTTGTTGTGGCTGGTTGCATTACGACCGCGCCACCATTCGGTTTTTGTAATTCGTTCATTGTATTGTTAATTTATTGTCGTTTGTCACGACAAGGTTTATCACTTGCGATTGAACCGGGATGATTTCGTTCACCGATTCGCGATTGTCAATGAATATCGGCGCGCATACACCATAGAACGCGCACAAGGCGTTGATGATGTCAAGTCCGGCATTCACTTGGCTTGCGGTGTTCGCGCTGCCATACGGAACGCCATTGCATAATGGGATGCACGTTTCAACCGGATTGCCATCCAACGTGTAATCGAACAACCGGAAAGTCACGAAATGGAACTTGGCGTTGATGCGCTTTTCGCATTCCAAAACCTTTGTCTTGTTGAATTGTTCAACCGTGTATTCCTCGCGTTCGATGTCGGCGATTTGCTGGGCAACCTCTTTGCCGTGTGCTTCAAGGTCGGCAATCTCGTTGTTGCATCTTTCGATTGCGCCACGCTTTGCAAGACGTGTTGAAACATCGTTGCGCTTGGTCATCCATTCTTTCTTGGCTGCTTGCAACGCGCTTGTGTCAACGCCCGTGTTGTCGGTTGTGATGGTCGCCTTGATGTCGGCAATCTGCTTTTGCAGTTCCACCCAATCCGGGATATTGTCGGGGATAACTTCGGCGGTTGCCTTTTCCGGCAAGGTTTCAAGCGTTGCTTGTGCGCTTTTGATGCGTTCATCCAATCCGTTGTTTTCCTCGCGATACGCGTCAACGGACTTTTGCTTTTCGGCTGCATCCGCTTCAAGTTGCGCAATCTTTTCGCCAAGGTGCTTTCCCTTGTTCGTGATGTCGGTCAAGTTGCCCATCTTGGCTTTATCGAAAACGTCCTTTGCTTTCGCAATCATATCATCCGGCAATGGTTGTCCGCAATGTGGGCAAGTTGTTTCGCCGGAATACTCCTTTGCGTTCTCCTTGTGCCATCTTTCGCGCAACGTGTCTTGTTCTCCCTTGCACTTGTCAATGTCACGATGGATGCGGGCGATGTCAACTTGTATTGTGGCGCAATTGCGCTTGTTCGTGTCAAGTTGTGATTGCAACGTCTTGATTTCGTTGGCAATCTCGCGGCGTTGTGCGTTGGCTTCAAACGCGGCATCCTGTGCCTTTGTCTTTGCATCAAACACCACTTGTTGCGCCTGTGCGGTCAACTCGTTCACGCGGGCTTGCTTGGCTTGTTCCGCTTCATATTGCTTGCGAATCGCCTTGTTCACATCTGCAATTGCGTTGTCGGTGTCGGCGATTTCCTTGTCAATGTCGGCAAGCTGGGATTCAAGTGCGGCGAAATCTTCCGGTTCGGGCATCATCTTGTGCGTTTGGTCAATACGCGGTTGAATCTGCTTCAATTCCTCATTCAAGCGTTTCTTGCGCGCTGCCATTCCCTTTTTGTAGTCCGCAAGCGACTTGCCGGATATGGCATCCAACAACTTGACGAAATCGGGGTTGTTCGCGGCGATTTCTTCATCGGTCACGCTTCCGGCAAGCTGGAACAATTGTTCACGCTGCAATATCCACTTCATACCGACAAAGAACGCCGGGTTGGTTATCATCTTGAAAACGGATGAATCAACGATGGCTTGGATGCGCTTGTCATACTCGCCGACATTGACCGGGGTTTCGTTCCACCAACATTCCGTGTGGTTGCCCTTGTACACCTGTTCAACTTGTCCGCGTGGCTTGACCCAATCTTCCACGAAAGCGCGCTTCAAGGTGATTTCTTCACCATCCACGATGATGACACCCGTCACGCTGCATTCGCATTTGTGCAATTCTTCGCCGTTGACACGGGTCTTGATTTCGTAGTCCTTGCGGTCGTGCGCGTCCTTGCCGAACAAAAGCCAAATGAACGCGTCAAAATGTCTTGACTTGCCAAGTCCGTTTCCGCCGGAAATGGTCGTGACATCCGGATTGAATGTCGTTGTCCGTTCCTGTTCACCCTTGAAATTGCAAAGGGTAATGGATTTCAATGTTACTTGTTTCATTGTTGCGATATTATTTATTGTTGAATAATTGTAACGCTTTGTTGGCATCCACAACGATGATGCGCCCGTGCTGGGTTATCGCGTCATCTATTCGCCCGGATGCCTTGATTCGATTTGCCGTTGTCATGCTGCAATTGAATATTTGTGCGATTCCGGCGATGCCATACACAAGGCGTTTTTCTTCTTTCGGTTGCGCTTGTGTCGCTGGTGCTTGCGCTTGCGCTTTTGCGAACAAATCCATCAGTTGCCCAACGGTTAAATCAATGATTCGTGTGTCGCTTGTAATCTCCATCATTTCGCTTCCTTGTATTCTTTAAGCAAAACCCGGAACATTGCGCGTCCGATGATTCCCATCAACGCAAACATGATGATATAGAAGTAATCACTTCCGGCGATGATGCAACGAATCATTGTGCCAAATCCAAACAGGACGATGAACGCGGCGAACACCAATTGAATTGCTGAATTAAACTTTTCCATATTATGCGTATTTACAAGATTTGAAAATCTGCCGTTCCATTGTCGTTGTCACGGCGTGAACGTTGAACGCGGGTTGTTCTGCATCGTGCGGTTCGCACTCTTACAATCACATTGTCGTTGTTGAATATCGTTGGCATAAGCATCGCAAGGAAACAAAGCGCGATGAACTTGCGTTTGATGGGCGACAAGCTGAATGATATGTGGAATGTTGTGCAAAACCACCACGCGGATAACTCGTTGACCTTTGAACATCCGGTTTTCTCAAAGATTCGCCGGGCATGGTTCTCAACGGTTCGTTCCGAAATAAACAGGCGATTTGCAATTTCTTTCTTGCTTGCGCCCCATGCGAACAATTCCGCAATTTCGGATTCGCGTTTGGTAAGTTTCACGGCATCCATAATCAAGCCCCCCACACGTCTTTGATGCCATACTTGGCAAACACCTTTTCCACGTTGTGCGCTTCAAGCACGTTCGGGATGACGTTGCCTTTCAATCGCTGCAAGAACGCGGCGCGTGTTGTTACGTTGAACACGACCATCAATTCTTTGCGGCACGCTGCAATATCGCCTTGGCGTAACTGCAACCACCCTTTGTTGAATGAAAATTGTTCTTTACTCATATATATGTGATTTATGGGCGGCGTGAACCGCCCGTGATTATTATTCGTTTTTCAAGAATGCGTTGATTTCCGGACGCAATTCACTAAATCTTTTGAAATGACGGAATCCGTTGTTGTCCGGTTCGCTTTCAAGCGAAATGCCGATTGATTCAATCAAGGCTTTGTCCTTGCTGGATAGAACGGCAACGGCGATGTCGTTGTAATGCTCAACGTCCGTCCATTCCGGATTTGTCATCACCATTGAAAACACCTTGTCAATGGTTTGTTGCTTCTTGGCTTGCTCCTTTGCAGCCATCACGCGTGTTGCGTTCATCTTGCACCACATCTTGCAAAATGTGTCCTTGTCAACATCGGATTGCATATACACCGTGGTGATGGATTCAAATTCGGAAACATCCACCGAAACTTGTGTTCTTGATTGAAATTCTTGGATTGTCATTGTTGCGAAAGTATTTGATGGGGTGGGCGTGCCACCCCGGTTGTTATTACTTGAATGAATTGATGATGTTCAACAAACGCTTGTTCAAAGCATTTGTCTTTTCATCAATTATGGTGAACTTGTAACCGCTATTTATGTCAACGCCATTTTCTTTTGCGATGTCAAACCAATCATGCTTTGATTCTTCAAGAACCGCAATCTTGGTTTTGATATTTACAAGTTCCATCACCTTGTCAAGGTGTTCGGGATTTACGGCGATTTTCTTGTTGTAATACATATCACTTGCACATCCCCAAGAAAAGATTTGTTTCTTTTCTGCATAAACGTGGAATCCCACGGTCTTGAAATCATCGTTCTTTACGATTGTAATGTTGAAATTCATCATTGTTGCGAAAGTTTTATTTTGTTAATATTTCGGGGTTCTTGCTGGTGTTTCGCGAAAAATGACGTAAATTTGCTATTGTTTTGCGTTCATTTTTGCTTTACCTTTGCAATGTTTTCCGTTTACGTTTGCAAAGATACGCAATGTTTCGCGAAATCACGCAATATTTCGTGATAAATTTTCGCTTTATGCGTGTTAAAAAGTGTTTCATTTGAATAAGTCATTGATTATGAACGATTTAGATATTAAGGAAATTCGCGCACATTTGGGCGTTACGCAAGCCGAACTTGCAAAAAGGCTTGGTGTAAGTGAAAGGACGGTTCAAAATTGGGAATCCGGCACGACAATTCCCGAAAGCAAACACGCATTATTGCGTGGACTGAAACCGCAAACGTATTTCGGCGGCAATGTTGAACAAACGAACGTAATGGGCAACAACAACATCCAAGGCGGAAACACCGGGTTTACTGCCGAACTCTCCAAGCTGGTTGAATTGCTTGCGGCAAAGGAAACATCTTTGCAGAACGCGCAAGCGCACATTGACCGCCTGTTGGCTATAATTGACAATCTAACAAAACAACAATGATATGGATGCAATAAAAATCAAGGTCGCCGATTATTACGGCAACCCGTCTTATTATTCGGTTATGCCGAATGAAATCTTTGATGCGTTGGAATTGGCTTCGCTGAAAGGCGAAACGGAAACGGACGTGGACAAAGCATTGTTCACGCAAATGGTTGATAACTACAAAAAGAAAATGGCATTATGCGAAAGGTGAAATATACATGGTTGGCGTTCGCCTTGATGCTGGTGAACTTGGCTTGTTCATCATCCTTGAACGATGATGGCGATGACGAACCGCAAGTTGTCTTGTCGGACATATCCGGCACATGGACGGAATATGCTTATAAATGTTCCGATGGTTACTTTGTTGACATATCCGGCACGGGTTGCGTTTATGAATTTGCACGCCCGGACACATTCACGAAATATCAAATCAAGGACGGGGAAAAGGAAATCTTGACGCAAGGAAAATGGACGTACAATCCCGGAACACGAACGGCGGAAATCAAAGAACCGCGCGGATGGGATTTGACCATCAAATTTGACTTTGCCGTAAACGAAAACGCCACCTTATATATAATAGGTAAAACCGCGAATCAGAATCAAACAATAAAAGTCAAGCGAACAAGCAAATGAAAAAATATATCAACCCACAAGCAAACGCAATCCAAGCGCGCTTTTTCCAAGCCCTTGAATTGGCGATTCAATCCGGCAAGATTACCGGGTTGAAAGGCTTTTGCCGCGACCACAATTTCAACCGCACAAAATATTCGTTGTTGCGCAATACAATGGGAACGGACGCGATGACGTACCGGGTCATTGATTTGGACGCACTTTCGGCAATCTGCAAGGATGGCGGCGTGAATCCGGCGTGGCTGCTGCTGGGTGTTGGTGATATGCTAACAAAAAAAGATTCATCAAAATGCACATCAAAAAAGGAATAAAGTTCTTGTTGCACAAGCGCGCCGCTGGGCAAACGACAAATCTTGCCATCCGGATGCGTGTCACGCTGCATGGCGAACGCCCGTTGGATTTCCCATTGCGGCAAAACATTGATGCCGCCGATTGGAACACCGACACCATGCGCGCGTTGCCATCGTGTCCGGTGTGCGATGACATCAACCGAACCATTGACGAATGGACATCCGTTTGCAACGAAATCTTTGCGCGTTACGAACTCATTGAAAAGCGCGTGCCGACACCGGGCGAAATCAAAGACTTGTTCAATGATATGGTTGGGCGCAAAACGCAATTGAACGATACATTGCCATCGCCGGATGAAAATTTCTTCAAGGTGTTCGATATGTTCACGCGCGAAATGGGCAAGAAAAACCAATGGACGGACGGGACGTTTGAAAAGTTTGCCGCCCTCCGGCATCACATCGCAACGTATGATGCCAAGTTGTCATTCCCATCGTTGACCGAACAAAAGATGCAAGGATATGTTGACGCGCTTTTGCGAAAGGATATGCGCAACACGACCATTGCAAAGAACCTTGCGTTCTTCCGATGGTTTTTGCGCTGGGCGCATCAAAAAGGATATTATCAAGGCAACTTGCATGAAACATTCAAACCCAAGATGAAAGGCGTTGACGGGAACAAGGAAATCATATATTTAACCCGTGACGAAATATCACGCCTTGAATCATGGGAATTTGCCGCGACGCAACAAAGCCTTGCGCGTGTGCGCGATGTGTTCCTGTTCTGCTGCTTCACCGGATTGCGATATTCGGACGTTGCCAAGCTGAAACGAACCGACATCAAGGATGGATTCTTTGATGTGGTCACGCAAAAGACGCATGACGGGCTGCGCATCGAACTCAACGACCATGCGCAAGCCATCCTTGACAAATACAGGAATGACAACATCAAAGGCGATTTGGCGTTGCCTGTAATCTCCAACGTCAAGATGAATGCGCAATTGAAAGTTATGGGGCAAGTTTGCGGAATTGACGAACCGACACGAATCGTGTACTTTCAAGGACACGAACGACACGAACAAGTATTTCCAAAATGGGCGTTGCTTACGACACATTGCGGTCGGCGTACTTTTGTAGTCACGGCGTTGCAACTTGGCATCCCATCCGAGGTGATTATGAAATGGACGGGGCATTCAGACATGAAAGCGATGAAACCATACATGGCAATCGTTGACGAATTGAAAGCAAAAGCGATGGAACGCTTCAACAAGTTATAAAGTCCGGTGTACACGAAAATAAGTAAAGAAAAACGGCGTACACGAAAATGTACACGAATTAAAAGGGGCAAAATGATATTGTGTGACACTATAAAACACCATAATAAAAACGGAAAACCCTGTGCGTTAGGTTTTTGGCATTTTATGACATCAGAAAGAATTGCGGGTTTTAGTGCCTCTCTCTCCGCCAAAATCAGCGTAACGAGTTGTAAAACAACAAGTTGCGCTGATTTTCTTTATATACATCTGACGAATTACGGACGATTTTAGACAACATGTCGGACGAACATCTTTAGGCGTGATGCTGGAAAAATCTTAAAAATTCGATAAGGGTCAAAAGTATGAATATATTTAATGAATTAAAGAAGTATATACTTCCATATTACCCCATTTTTGAATATAAAGGCCAAGAGATATATAACGCCATTTTTGAAAATTGGGGGGCCACAGCTGCACCTAACTATTACATGTTTTCTGATAGGTTGAGAAATATTTCATCGATTGTTAGGGCAAAGGCTTTCAAGACAAGATATGAAAAACATGGAGAGCACAAACCTGACTTTAGAGAAATAATTGAAGACTTGTGTGATAATAATGTGGAATTAGCAGATGAAATATTTGAAATATTGAATACTGCTGTTTCTATAGATACTTCTATTCGAAATTTTAGAAGCAGAAATAAATTTTATGACGGAAAGGTCGGTATTAGCGTAGAAAATATAAACAAACTAGTTTCAGGACCTGTCTATTATGGACAATCTTACGATGATTTTATAACTTCTTCTATAAGTTTTAAATCCGAAGAACTTAATAATATATTCTTTAATGAGGTAATATTGTCATTTGAAGACCCAATATATTTCACTTCAGGTTCATTCGAGCGATTAGAAGTGAAAGACGAAAGTTTGGCTTACCTTAATAAAATGATAATATTCAAGTCAAATGCTATAGATATGGTTAAGCTACCAACAGGAGCCTATATGCTTTGTGTTGATGTTTATAAACGTTTTAAGGATGGTGATTTAATCAAGACAGATTCATCTTGGATATTTAGTCAGAATTATTCTCAATTTTCAGCCGTTATAATAAATTAGTTTTTATGGATTATATAGATTACATTCTGCCGGTTTATTTTGACAAAGCTGAGGAACCAGACATTCAAGGTAATGGTTTCTTTATTGACAAACTATTTATAACAGCAGCCCACATTCTTGAAAAGGATGCTGCGTCAATCGGAATACCATATATTTATTGGAAGGGTGAGAAATTATTGTTAAATGAAACACCACATCTATTTACCTCATATAATGTAGATGAAACAAAGCCTGAAAGTTTGTTCCAAGACGATTTCTCTAACTCATTTCTTGTAAGGAAGAATAAAAATATCTATCTTTACAGTTAGATATTTAGCTTTGCAATAAACTATGAGTATATTATACGGAACAAAAATAAACCAACTGCTTGCCAATACCGCACTGACAGGACTGTTGTTTGCTGACTGGCTAAAGAAAAAAGGCTATTTAGTCCAACTGTAAAAGAAATACAGGGACTCTGGATGACTGACAGCGATGTGCAAAGGTGTGATGTACCGCATGGGTGGGTGTTTGAATGCTTATGACGCCATAGCGTCATATAACAAACAGATGGGTGGTACGATGCTGTAGAAATTACTGCAAAAATAGTCGCACCATATGACTATTTTTGCAGTGATTTCATTCTGTTCTTTTTTTTATCCAAGAACTCAACGGATTACCATATATCCTTATTAGTCTATTTTGTGTAAATACACATTATTAACGACTACAAGGTTGTTCTTATTCCGAGTGCAAAGTTACGATGACTATTTCAAACCATTATTAAACGATTTACTTTATGACTCATTCCGCCAACGGGTATTTTCTCTAAAAATACGTCTTCACAGCAAACAAGAACTGTTCGATAAAGATTTTCTTGAAAGCAGCGATGTTATTCTGCTCGTAGAACATGAGCATAGCCTTCTTGTAGTCGATGGAGTCAACGGTTCGGAAAGAAATCGGGCAATAGCCATTTGCTATTAAGATAGCATTGCTTGTGATTCTTGCCGTCCGCTTGTTGTCATCTACAAAGGCTTGAATATACGATAATAGCACTAATGTCAAGAGTGCTTTCTCAAAAACATTATCTTTTCCATTCACCAATGTACAAGTATCTCTTTATTTAGGGGTTGTCGTTTAATTCTAAGAATTCAATATCTATAGACGAGGGTATGCCTTCCGAGGTTGCCCTCGTCTGCTTATTTCCGGAGTTTTATCGTAATTTTAGTCGATTCTTGTCTTGTCAGGGCATAGTTATCCCTTGCATGGAGGATAATGCTATACGAGGTTAAGCAGCCTGATGGAGTTCCGCTTTTGCAATTCTTCTTGCCAGTTGTACTGCATTAGCCG
>OCPW01000080.1_pt1 | contig 65318 bp, 52 predicted proteins | sample 1538761 | NCBI WGS metagenome assembly OCPW01 (sample SAMN04571724, study PRJEB22368) | human gut metagenome | biome: human gut; material: stool | host: Homo sapiens | place: Luxembourg | collected 2012-09-20
AATTCCCGCCGATTTTTTTTGTAAAAATATATTTTTCTGCAAAAAATTCCGCATATTGTATGTAAGAAAAAAATAAGTGAGGAAAAAATATGTCAAAAAAAATTAAATCTACATGGATATATGATGATGTCAAAGTTGAATTTTCGGAACCTTCAATCCAGGCCTGGGAGTCGGTAGTACATGCTAAAAGTGTAAAAGATATTCTGTACTATTATTACACCATGGCCGTATACAGAAGAAATGATAAAAAGAAATGGAAAAGAGAATTTATTTCATACGCCTGGGACTTCCAGGCGCTGTTATGTGTTAATGGTATGGCAGAAGAGCTGCTGAAAGATGATTTTGACGGTGGCACATGGCAGAAGACACAGATTCCGGATTCTGACGGTATTATATGGTACAAAAAAAGCATTGATACGGCTGGCATTATCAACGAAGACATTTACAGGCTGACAAGAACCGTAAGGATTGACGAGGACGAAAAGATTGACTGGTTCACGGTTGATGTCGGAAGCGGGAATGACCCGAGATTTGCGCCGTATACTGGCGGGGCTGCATTCGTTTCGTTTGATATGCTGAAACGTGAAGATTTTATGGCCTTTGTAAACACGGTCAAAGATTTTATTGACAAGTCAATCAAGGCTTTCAACAAGGAACAGGACAAGAATATTCAGCTTGAAGCTGGTGCGAGGGTAGTGAAAAACGGCAAGCTGTATGAATACAAAGACCGGATTAAAGGAATTGCCGGATGTAATAAGCTGGAGTCTGTATATATCCCCGGCGATTCATTGGATTTCAAAATAAAAACCAAAAAAGACGATAAAGATATTTTTGTTGATTTCCATAACTGCAGGCTGGTCAGTGTGGAGGACGGCTTTATCACTGTGACAGACGGATATAAAACAGTCCATCAGAAGCCTGAAAGCCTTGAGGGACAGCAGGTCAGGGTTCCGGTTGAAACAATCATGTATTCCAATGCAATTGAGCCAAGCGCGAAATTAAGGTTTAGTAAAAAGCAGTGCATGGATGATTTTTATGCGATTATGTCTGATGAGGAAAAGGCAGAGTTTGCAGAGACCCCGATTGACGCACTTGTTGAAAAATGGTTTAGCGCGGTAGTTGACAGGACGTGGATTTTCCGTGACGAACATGAATTTAGAAACCCGAAAAAGACAACAAAAAAAATAATCAAAAAAATTAAGAAAAAATGCCAGGCTGAAAAATCCGCAAAAGAAATGCCAGAAGAGTAATTTTTCAGCATATTGTATATGCAATAAAAAAATATTAAAAACAGGAGAAAAAATATGAGCGTTTATTTCAATAAAAAAGATGAGTTAAAAGAAAAGGCTGTAAGCCATTATAAAATGATGGAGGCAGGCTTTAAAAACGAGATTGAAGAATGCGTTAAAAATACAAAAACTTATGGTGGTGACGGCATTGCAGTTGCGGCAGCAGCAAAAAGAGAAGATGAGTTTGACCTGACTGGTGATGCCGAAACAGCAGAGGCTGCAAAACCGGTTATCATTGTTGACAAGCTTGATTCCGTAAAGTCTGCCATTCAGCATAGAGACGGAAAAACAGCAGTACTGAATTTTGCAAGCTATAAAAACCCAGGCGGCAAGTTTATGGAAGGCTCTTCCGCACAGGAGGAATGCCTGTGTCATGCATCCACACTTTATAATGTATTAAAGCAGTTTCCGGTATATTATCAGTGGAACAGGGTGCATAATAACCGTGCCCTCTATACTAACCGTGCATTATATTCTGAAGATGTAATCTTTATGGATGACAGTGTATGCGTCTACGGAGCAGAGCCGGAGCAGGTCAAAATTGATGTTATCACATGTGCGGCGCCAAATTTTTCTGCAGCTGGAAAATACGCAAGGGTTGAGGTTGATGAAAACAATGCCGAGCTGCTTAGACGAATCAAGTTTGTTCTGGACGTGGCAGAAGAAAATAAGGTACAGACTTTAATCCTCGGCGCGTTTGGCTGTGGTGTGTTTGGACAGGATGCAGCAGTTGTTGCCAAGTATTTCAAGAAATGCCTTGATACATACAACTATCATTTCAAAACCGTGTACTTCTCTATCTTAAACAGAGGACGAAGTGATAACTATGCAAAATTTAAGTCTATCTTTGGACTGAAAGAAAGCTAAACGCTGGATATTGAGATGAACCGCAGGTAGTGCCTGCGGTTCTTTTTTTTCGTTGAAAATTTGAGAATTGCTTTGCGGTATGGTATGATAGAGAAAAAGTAAAAAAATAAGACAAAAAAACAATGAAAAAGAGAGGCTGATGATGTATGGGAGAAAATGCAGATAAGAAAACATACAGATATTACAGTACAGAAAGACCGCTAATGCCTGGCTGCTGCCCGCGAGCCGGGGTGTATGAAGTCAATAATTTTGATACAAAAACATTCTGCGAAGAAGTCGGATGTGAGGTGTGGGGATATGTTGATTACATGAGGGAACTGTCCCCGGAAGAAACTGCTGATTATGAACTGCTGCCGGCATGGCTGAAGACGTTTTGGGGCGTCACAACTGCAATCGATGATGATGGCCGCGTTTCCTGCGCGATAACTGATACCGTTCAAGCTGCGGTAAAGCCTGAAAACAGTTTTTCTGAAACCCCCCGGAAGGATATCTGGGTGGACTGGTTTGGCTCCAAGGAGGAAGCAGAAGAGCGGGTAAGGGAAGCGAAAATGGCGTAGACCGAAAAAAGAGTGCAAAAACAGAAAAATAAGCAAAAAAACAGCTCCGGAAAATACATCCGGGGCTGTTAAAATATATTACAATCTAAAAGTGCTTTGGCTGAATTTATCCAGTTCTTCAAGAATGTAAGATGAAATACTCGCATTCTCTTTTTCTTTTGAGCTGAGCAGCAGTTCATTTAAAGAAGCTTTTGATAATAATCCAAGCTGAATAAATTTTACAAGCTTGTCATCTTTGTTTGAATTGAGAAGTCGGTATGCTATCTGTTTTGATGACCGTTTAAGATATTTCTTCACTTCATCGCTGTCGTCTATATGATTTTCATACAGGTATAAAGCTGTATTTTGCTTTAATTCCGTGCAGGCTGCATCTTTGTAGAACTGTCTGTCTGGAAATTCAGACGCTTTGTTGCATATGTTTAAAAGATACTGCTGCTTTGGGTTAAATACCAATGGAAGGTAATACGTTTTATCTTTAATGATAAGCTTTTTGACATCAAAATTAACCGCATACGACCCGGTAAATGCATATAATAAACCTCCAAAAGCAGAGTCAACTTTGAGTGTTTCTGTTGATATGAAACTGTTTTCACCGATATACTCAACTGATGATGGAAGTTCTACACTTCTCAAGTTGTCACATTCAGCAAAAGCCGAGTCTTTTATCCATTTCACGCCTTCATGTATCTTTACGGATTCAAGATTCTTGCAGCTGAAGAAATCTCCGTTTCCAATTATTTCTATATTGGAAGGAATTTCGACATGTATCAGGTCGTTGCAGTGTGCGAATATGTGACTCTCATAATTGCCTAAACTTGTAATCCCGTGTCCAAAATCAATTTTCTGTATCAGAGAGCATGAAAACGCATTATGTTGAATATCAGTGAGTGAATCAGGCAGTGATACAGATGAAATCATACATCCACGAAATGCTTCTGCCCCTATTGTTTTGACTCCTTCAGGTATTGAGACATGCCCTGTTTTACCACGCGGGCATTTAAGCAGATATTTTCTATCTTTTGAATATAAGATGCCATCAATTATTGTAAATGACTGTGAATCAGGCTTGGCCTCAAAATTTTTAATTCTTTTATCATTTAATATATTACCATAATTGCGCCGTATTTTGGTGTCATAGGATTCGTCTGTTATCATGACTGTCTCCGGAAATACTGTCATTGATTCAGCATTGTCTAAATGATGCAATATCATTTTTTTAACGTGTTTTAAGTCTAAATCCATCGGCATTGAATAAAAGCCTGTCCACTTGTGAACAGCATCCTTAAGCTCATCAATAATGATTTCGGTCGCATCGTCATCAACAGCAAATATCACACCGTTTTTTGCAATAATCCCGTTGTGTGATGGTAAGTTTAAAAATGCAGAACCTGCAAATGCTTTCTCTTTGAAGTCATAAGACATTGTCCCGCTAAAGAAACCTTCGGTTTCCATGCACCCTTCAAATGCGTAATCTTCAATAGTATCTACTGCTATTTCTTCAGTATCTTCCCCTGGTTTAATGCAAAAGACATTTTTTAATACATCTGAGAAATATACGCTGCTTATAAGGTATCTTCCGCTGTAGAAATACTGGCTGTGAGACACAACATTTCTCACGTTAGGGAACATAAAATTTGAAATATTTATTTCTATTACGTCCTCATTGATGACAATAGTCTTGACATCTGGAAATTGCTTGTTCACATTCCTTAAGTTAATACTAATTTGTGAATTTCCTCCATCAAACACAACAGTATCAACGCCGTCTTTAACGTCAATATTGACACAGTTTTTAAGGTCTGGCCCATCAAAATACAAAAACACATTCTGATGTGAGTTGAATGATATTAAATTGTTGTTCATATTTTTCTTCCTTTCTTTATTCTGCCGTATCAGGCATTAATCTACAAATACAATATGACGGATTTGGAAGGGTAAAAAAATCCGAAAAAAAATTTTTTGTTTATATATTTTTCCAGCATATTAAATTTGTACAAGAAAATACGGCAGGAGAATAACTCCTGACCAACAAAGAAAAGGAGAAAAAACATGAAAAATTTAGATTTAAGACAGTCCGCAAAGAGTTTAGACTTAAGACAGTTCGCAGAGGTTATGGTAGCATTACTTGCACAGAAAGGTATTGCTTGCCGTCTTGGTGAGAACAACGGCCGTATTGGTATCATCTATGAAGAGGCCGGAATCAAGGCTTCAACAGATGTCACATTATTATGGCAGAAATATGGCGCTGACTATGACGTTGCAGAGCTTGCTGATGTGCTGTATAAGGCTATCACAAGCGAAGTGCAGAAGAAGAAAGCTGAAATGCCAAATCCGATGCCAGAGCCTCAGGTTCAGCCGCAGGTTTTACGCCCGCAGATGAAAACTCAGCCTGGACGCGTAACACAGCAGCCGATGCCTGACGACATGGGTGGTAAAATGCAGATTAAATGCTTTAATGGTATTCCAGGACAGAATGGCACTCCATTATTTGAAGGCTCTTTTGACAGCCCGGAAGAAGCAAAAGCTGCTATCGCAGGTTTTATGAAAAACGTCCTGAATGCTGATGATGCATCAGTTGCGGAGCTCATGAAAGAGTTTGATGTCAGAACCAGAGGTGCAGAAGCTCCAAAGCAGCAGGTTAAAAACCCAGAACCTGGTGACACTGCTCGTCTTGTCAAGAATATGTTTAACATGAGCGACGATGAGGCAAATGATTTTCTTGCCAATCTTCTTAAGGCAGACCTGGAGCGTCAGGAACGTCAGAGTGCTTACAATCAGCCAGCACCAGCAAGTGAACCGCGTAAAAATACATCTAAATATACAAGAAATGATGTAGCGGAAGCTGAAAAGGCAGCAAAAGGACTTATTAAAAATCTTTTTGGAATTGACCTTCCGGAAGATATGCACTCTACTGTTTATAATATGGTAGCAGACGATAAGACAGGTGATAAAACTGATGCCTGCAGAGGTTGTGGTAAGGATTGCACATGCGGTTCATACCCAAAACTGTCAAAACAGCCACCGAAGCAGCCGAAGCAGAATTTTGATTTCTTTAAGGAACTCTTTGCACAGCCGGCAAGAACCAGTGCAGACCCTTCAGAACTGCTTGAAAGTGTTTATCCGGCATTCATCACTGATGAGATGCTTAATGGATACGACATTGAGAAGGTATTACATCTTCCTGTGTTTGGTATGCATCTGGTGTATTATGTAGATGATGCGCTGGCTCATAAGTATGACGGATTAATCCTGTCAGACAAATTTCCGTTCCTCTCACTGAAAGCATTTGAAACCTTTGAGGTGACAGAGGATGAAATCAATGATGCGGCGCTTGCAAACATTAAGGAAAAAGTCAGACTTGAAAAGATTAGTTTCGCTGAACATAATGCGTTGCTTATCACATCTGATGCGCCCTTTGTAAGCTGTGCATCAATCTTATGTGACGGCCTGCTGTATAATACTGCGACAGCATTAGGACAGGATAAAGTCTTTGTGCTTGAACTGCAGCCAAACGAGGTTGTTGTCCTTGGCGCGGATGAGCCACTCGGTGACTTAACTGGCAATACGCTTGACTATATACTGAAACGCTTTGACAAAACTGAAGGAAAGCTGTTGTCTACAACCGTTTTCTGCTACGATAAGTGTGCAAATACACTGTATCCATGCAGCTTCAACAATTGACCCTTTTTCATAAAATTATGCCGGCAGATTTTTTTCTGCCGGTGTTTTTTTAAAAAAACGCAAGAAAAATCGCAAAAAACGTTATCTTTTTGAGGTTTTTCGGCATATTAAGCATAAGAAAAGTAAAGGAGGAAACACTGGCGAAATGCCAGTTTAAGCCATATGATTAAAGAAAGGAAAATTGAGTCAATAAGATTTGAAACAAAAGCCGTAATATATCAGAATGAAACTGGCTTTAAGATTCTTGCCGGTGTGGCATATAACGCAGACAGCGGGGAAATGTTACGGAAGTGCAGCCTCAAGGGGCAGCTTAGTGATGTTGAAGACGGCGATACATTGTTTGTTTCAGGTGACTGGGATGAACATCCAAAGTATGGAGTCGGTTTCCGTGCAGAAGCGTATGTGAAAGCCGTTCCACAGGATAAGAAGAGTATGCTTGCTTATTTAAAGCATGGCAATATTGCCGGCATCTCTGCAAAGAGGGCAGAACTTATCATTGATAAATTCGGTGACAATGCGTTTGACGTTCTCATATACCAGCCGCATTTGCTGGAAGGTATCAGGGGAATCGGAAAAAAGACAATAGAAAAAATAAAAGTATCAGCAAAAGATAAGCTTGAGACACAGAATATGATTGCCCAGATTATGAGATATATCCAGGGCTTTGATATCAGCCCGGCTTATTCAAATAAGATATATAAACAGTATGGACTGGACAGTATCAAGGTACTGAAAGAAAATCCGTACAGGCTGGCTGACGATATTGCCGGAGTCGGATTTTTGAAGGCTGACGAGATTGCACTGAAAAATGGAATCTCAGAAACCAGCCCGTTCCGTGTTGAGAGTGCTGTGCTGTATATCTTAAAACAGATGAATAAAGAAGGCGATGTCTTCAGTTATATTCAGGATATTGAAGCGGAAGGAAAAGAGTTTTTGAAACTTGATAAGTCTTACATTGATAAGGCGGTTGAGAGTCTTGTAAGTAAAAAACGTGTTATTCGCGAGGATGATGCGGTATATCTTACCAATCTGTTTAAGGCAGAAGAACATGCGGCAAAACGTATTGTAGAACTGATTGCCAATAACACAAAATGTATTGAAGTGACAGATGCTGATGTAAAGAGGCTTGAAGAAGAAGAGTACGACGATTACGTAAAGAAGTATAAAAAAGAGCACGGTAACAATGTAGAGGGGCTTGAAAAAAAGCGCGAATATGCAGATAAACAACGTGAAGCCATTATTGCGGCATGCAAGTCAGATGTATTAATCTTGACAGGCGGCCCCGGTACTGGAAAGACTACGACTGTCAACGGTATCATCAAAATGCTTAAAAAGCATGGGTTATCAGTATTGTGTGCAGCTCCGACAGGACGTGCGGCAAAACGTATGGAAGAAGCAACACACCATAAGTCCATGACAATCCATAGGACGCTTGAGGTGAAAAGCGAAGGAAGCCACGGCTTTAAATTCAGCAAGAATGAAACGAGCCCTCTGAAAGGAGACGCTTTAATTATTGATGAGAGTTCCATGATTGACATGTCTTTGCTGGATTCCGTTTTGAAAGCTATTCCTAACGGTATGAAGCTGATTCTGGTTGGAGATATTGACCAGCTGCTGTCTGTTGGGTGTGGAAATGTATTATACGAAATGATTCATTCTGGCAAAGTCCCGGTGGTGCGTCTTAAAGCAATCTTCAGACAGGACGAAGAGAGCGGTATTGTGGTAAATGCCCATAAGATTAACCGTGGAGAGATACCTTTATTTAAAAACAGGAAAGAAGGAGATTACTTCTTTATGAATGTTGATGACATGGAGCAGGAACAGATAAGAGACAGCATTGTTGATTATGTATGTGACAAGCTGCCAAAATACTATAATATTCCGGCTAATGAAATCCAGGTGCTTTCACCTATGAGAAAAGGGCATACCGGAGTATGGGAGCTGAACAGTTATATTCAGAACAGGTTAAACCCGCCGGCTAAGAATAAACCGGTAATTCCGTGTAATGAACAAGTCCTGCGTCTTGGCGATAAGGTCATGTTTACATGCAATGACTATGACAAGAACATCTTTAACGGTGATATTGGAAAAATTGTTTCTATCTTTTCCCCGGAGCTGGATGCAAAAATGGGAATCAATGATGATGAGATGGATGATGATATTGATAAGGATGAAAGAGGAGGACTGAAACGCGGATTTATCGTTGATTTTGACGGTAACCGTGTATGTTTTGACAACAGCAGGGCTTCTGAGTTTATCCTCGCATATGCGATTACAATACATAAATCGCAGGGTAGTGAGTACGATATCGTTGTAATGCCTCTTACGATGGCCAATTACACAATGCTTCAGAGAAATCTGCTGTATACGGCAGTAACGAGAGCTAAAAAGATATTCGTTCTTTTCGGACAGAAGAATGCTGTGGCAAAAGCAGTTAAAAACCTTAAAGTTGTAAAAAGAAACACACGACTGGGGCTCAGGATTGTGAACCAGATGGGTTTGCTTGACATGATGCAGCCAGAAAACGTGCAGCTGTCCATCGACGGGTGTGGAGACCCACGCCCGTGTCTGGTACACGCGAGCGTAGCTCGCGGTATCATGGCGGTCTGAGACATAAAGCGGGAATTTAATTCCTGCTTTTTTTGTATGCAGATTTTCAGGAAAACGGTACGTTTCAGGGAAAATTCAGCATATTGTATCTGAAAAATATACAGGAGGAAAAACTGATGATAACAGGAAACATGATACTTATAGAAAACAAGAAAATATATATGTCAATCCCGTTTTGCGGCGATATGGAACCTGAGGCCAATGGCAGATTTGCATATTACCTACTGCAGCATCTGGACTCAAAAGGCGAGCTTAAAAATGCGGTGGCAAAACTGGATAGTCTGAAATATAACTATGCGAAACGTGGATTCAATACGCGAATTTTGGAAGAACTGGATGAGCTGGATTTTGCCAGACAGTACAATTCCATTTTCGGTTCAAAGTATTTGTACATTAAAAATGCTGACACAAAAAATCACGTAATTGTAGACGCAGACGGCAAGGAACACGACATCGCGCCGGATGAAATCCAGGTCTGGTATACCGGCAGGCTTGTATGTACGGATGTGTCTAAGTTAACTCTATCTGAACCTGAAACTGCTGCCGTAAGACTCTGACGGCAGCGTTTGCTTTTCTGAAAAAAAATCTTCAAAAAAGTCTTGAAAAAAAATCTCTAAAAAATCTCCCAAAAATCAATCAAAAAAGTCTCCAAAAAAATCCGCAAAAAACGGCAAAACAAACAGCTTTTTCAGCATATTAAATGTGAAAAAAGTGGAGGTGATAACGATATGAGTTTGGATAAAGCAATAGCATCCGGAAAAGAACATCGGAAGCCATATCAGGGTGGAAAAGCTTACTGCCAGTCATGCCGGAATCACGGTGGCTGCACATGGTGCCTTTCAAACAGGACACACAAATACAACAAAAAAATAGAAGCAATGAAGCTGGAGGAAAAGGAATTTGAGCAGAAGATTCAAGATTGAACGCGATTGTTATGAAGATGAGAACTACTTGTACAAAAAGGGGCATGTCACTTTCCAGCCGGGTCTGACTGTACTGGTCGGCTGCAATGGCTGCGGGAAGACAACCCTGATGAAACAGCTGGAAAACATTTTAAAAAAAGACAGAAAAAAAGCAAGGGTGTTTCGTTACGAAAACGAAATCCATGGCGGGCATTCGTCAATGCAGGAGGCAATGTTTTATGGAGATATGTCCTTTGTGGCAGCAAGTGTCATGTCAAGTGAGGGTGAAAAGATTGCCTTAAACATGCAGAAAGCTGCCGCAAGGATTGGAAGCCTAATGGAGAAATCCCCGGATATTAACGAGTTCTGGCTTCTGCTTGATGGCGTTGACAGCGGCTTCAGTATTGACGCGATTGAGGATTTGAAACGCGGCTTATTTGACACGATTTTTGAAGTGTATCCGGATAAGGAAATCTACATTATCGTCAGCGCGAATGAGTATGAAATGGCGCGTGGCGAGATGTGTTTTGACGTAGTGAACTGCCGGTATGTGAACATCAAATCTTATGACAGATACAGAAAGATTGTCATGAAGTCAAGGGAATATAAAGACGCAAGAATTGAGGCAGCAGTTAAGAGAAATGAGGCCAAAGAAGAAGCTGAAGTCCCGGATGAAAATGAAGAGGATGACGATGTGGAGACCGGCAGTTTGAGGGATTCAATAGACAAAATTTGGAAGAAAAAACGATAACAAAAAACAAGACAGGAGGAATTTTTATGGCTATTTACGTAACAGGCGACACTCATGGCGCTGATAAATTTGGATTCCACAGCGTTGATGGGTTTGTAAACCGATTAAACATGGAATCATTTCCTGAGCAGAAGTTTATGACAAAAGAGGATTATGTTATTATCTGTGGTGACTTCGGCGGTGTGTGGAATTATGCCGGAGAAACACCGAAAGAAAAGCATGACCTGGACTGGCTGGATTCACGAAATTTCACGACGCTCTTTGTACCGGGAAATCACGAGAATTACGACCGCCTGACTGGTCTTGAAGATAAAGATGTTATCAACGCATGGATGTATGCCGGGATGAGTGACAATGACAAAAAGAAAATCTTAAACGGATACCCGCAGAAAGCCTGGAATGGCGGGATGGTGCGTGAAATCCGTCCGTCTGTCCTGATGCTGGAACGTGGTTATGTCTTCAACATTGACGGCTGCAAGTGCTTCGCTTTTGGCGGGGCAAGAAGCCATGATATCAGCGGCGGAATTCTGAAGGCAGAGGATTTTGAAAGCAAAAAACTTGCTAACAAAGAAGCCGAAAGATGGAATCTTGAAGGAAAGACGTTCCGTGTAAACCATGTTTCCTGGTGGGAGCAGGAGATGCCTGAACAGATGGAAATGGAGCGCGGCTGGGCTATGCTTGAAGATGAGAAGTATAAGGTTGACTTTATCTTTTCTCATGACTGCCCGGCATCTGATAAGTTCTTTGTACTTCGGGAAAACTGTCCGGATGAGCTGAACAAGTATCTTGAGCAGGTAAAACAGAAGGTAGACTACAAAAAATGGTTCTTCGGACATTATCATGAGAACATGATGATACCGGGAAGCAAAGACCTGCTGCTGTATGAACAGCTTGTACAGATTAACTGATTGGCGGTGGTCGTATGGCAATCAGAAAAGAAAAAGAAGAGGTTTCCGGATGGCTCTTCTCAACGAGAGCCGTCTACATTACAGAAGACGGAAAGCGGTTTTATCAGGAAAGCGAAGCTTTTCTGCATGATGAGTATCTGAAATGGCAGCAGACGGCCAGGAAAATGGGTGTCAGGTGCATTGATGGAGGGTATTACTGTGAAAGCGAGCAGGCATTGGCTGCCGTTGTAATTATGATGTCATACAAGACAGGCCGGTATGATGGAAAGCAGAAGAAGTTTGTTAAATATGATAATTACAAAAATTACAGATTTTCCGGCCCGGACTGGTATTTCTTCGAGCACGATGCAAGCAAGCCGTATCCTTACGGATACAGTGTTAAGTCCTTGACTCAGAAAAAACAGGAATTCGCCGAATGGCTGAAAAAATATGAAGAGAAAGCGTAATGGCTTTCTCTTTTTTTTTGGATTTTTTTCTCACTTTCTTTTTTTTGCATATTGGATATGTAAATGTTGCCGAAAAATCGGTAAAGAAAGAGAGGAATTAACAAATGGAAAGATACTTTAAATTTTCTGAATTGTCAAAACTGGAGCAGCAGATGTATTACAATTACATATATCTGTTTCTGATGGAGGCAAATATGCAGTACCCGGCGTTTTCTGCCTGGTATGGCAATTTGTTTACCGATGACATGCGATTAAAACCGGAGCGTGAAATCATAGTCTGCGAAAAGGAGTATGAGATTGCCGGGGTCACCATCCTGAAATCAACAAAAGAAGAGGCAAAAATATGCACGATGTATGTTGCAGAACAGTATCGTCATAATGGTCTCGGAAGAAGGCTGATGGAATTAAGCCTTGAGTGGCTGGAGAACGATAAGCCGGTGATTACGCTTGATAAGAGTAAGGAACCGGATTTTGCAGGCATCCTTAAGCACTTTGGCTTTGTACTGCAGGAAGAAAATTGCGGGTTATACAATCCTGGAAAAGTAGAACTTATATACAATGGGAAAAACTGAGCCGAAGGCTCAGTTTTTTTGGTGGGAGGTTAATTGAGAGAGTGGGATGATGAAGGCTGGAAGAGATTGGGAGGTTGGATGGTGGAAGGAATGAAAGCTGTAAGGGATTGGTGAAAGTGAAGGTTGTTGGAGACCGGGAGGCTGAGATTTGCTCTGTAAGAAAAGATGTTGCCGGCGTTGTGGTGTTGGCCGGCTGGCGCCGGGAGGTGTGGTGCCTTGTAAATGAGTAAAAAGAGAAAAAGTTTCCGGCCGAAGGAATGCCCGCTCTTAGCCGGCTGAAATGCTCGTTTGTATGCCGCTGCCTGCATGCTGCCCGCAGCGTCTGGTCTGTTGCCTGCAATTTTTTCGGTTGGTAAAAATGCACAAAAGAAGCCACCAAAAAGTCCTTTTCCTTAATAAAACCAGAAAGAAATTGGTAAAAATACACAAAAATGAAACAAAAATAGAGCCATTTTGTACGCCCAAAAAGTGTTTCATTTTTAAATTTTTTTAGCATATTATTCTTGTAATCGAAGATAAGCACCCGGCAAAGCCGGAAGACAAAAAAGGAGAGAGAAAAATGATTACAAGAAAAATTAAGATTGAGACTATCAGCAAAGTTAAAGATTTTGTAAACGAAATCAGCAAGGTTGATGTTAACGCTGATTTAAGCAATCCGGACAGACGGTATATCGTTGATGCAAAATCAATCCTCGGAATCTTAAGCCTGGATATCTCTCATGTAATGAATCTGACGATTTATGATGAGGAGAAAAACGCAGGAAAGTATGAAAAGATTTTTGAGAAATTTGGAGTAAGAGACAACAACTAGAATTCGAGACAGCATGGCGGCAGAAGGCCGCTTTTTTTAATGTACGGCGAGCTTTAAGCTCGCTGTATTGTTAGATATTACAAAGCTGGCAATAATATTGAACATCTTTGAATATTCGATAAAGTAGTTTGCCTTCAGTATTAAGAATTGCATCAACACAGCAATCAGATGAAATAATATATGCGTCAAATATCTGCTGCTTATTAAATTTCTGAGCTTCCACGTATCGATGTTTACCGTCCTGAATAAAGAAGAACTGAAATGGTTCAAAATACATAATGAGAATTTCAGATTTGTCGTGCTTCCAATTCTGGCATATCCGCGGGCTTAACTCCTCAATCCACCCTGAATTTAAATACTCCGGTGATAAGATTTCAGACGAAAGTGCCTGGAACGAAATCTTTTGTGGCTTATATTGTGTGTTGCGATGAATGAAATTAAAAATGGCGTCAGTATCATATGCAAATTTTACTATTTCGTTTCGCACATGAATTGTTTGGACATTAAAATTCACAGTTTCATTTGCATTTTTGTTTGAATCCATTGTTTTGGCGCGGTGTTTCCATTCTTCATGTAAGCCGAATATCATTTCATTGAGTCTTTCTGTCTGTATCTCGTTTTTGGCATTTGCTTCAATATATTCACGCGCTTCATCAAAGTATCCGTCCAGAGTCACGTTTTCGTTCATATTCTCGTTTCCTTTCATTTCATTGTCGTGTATATATCATATCACAAATAATAGCATTGGACAATGCGGGCTTGCAATATGGAATACGCTTTTTTGTTGTGTGTAAGCGTAGGCATATTAAAAATGATATTAAATTAAAATTTTTACGTGCTGAAATTTTCAGCAAGAAAGGATGGAAAATTATGATGAACATGACAAAAACTATGGCGCGCTCGTTAACAGCATTAGTGTGGCAATGGTGGATAAGGCAAGAGGTATCTTAATGGATTTGCCTAAGACTATGCCAAGGCTGCAGTATAAGAGCCAGACTAGTGGTCTGATGTGCTATCCAGTAGAGGAAGCACTCCAGGCATGGAGCTTGTCGGTTGATGATGATAAGTTGCTCCTTGCGATGGCAGCAGTCGCATCTATGGCAGACTACGTTGACTAAATTAGCCGTCGCATGCTTGTGACTTTGATAACTCATCGGCTACGCCGAATTCGTTACCAGATTTCAATAGTCGTGAGTTAGACGGCCATCGCCTTTTAAGTACATAAAAATATCGTTGACGACATTTTGTTTCTCTACGTTTCGGCGTAGAGATTTTTTTATTTTCATTAAATTTTTTCGTAAAAAATCGTCCCGTTTTTAATTTTTTCGGCATATTAAATATGCAAGAAATTTAAATACAAATTTTTACAAAAGGAGGTGTCTTGTATGGAAATCACTTCAAGTTATCAAGTAGAAATCTTATCAAATACGGATATGAAAAACACAGTGCAGATTTACCGCATGGCACTTGCTTTCGTTGTTGATGTATGTAATAAAGAGTGGACTGATATTTCATCAATTGAAGCCCAAGTGCAAAAGAAAAGCTTTGTTGAGAAGTTAATCCACCCAACCAATAACAACCCAAACCCTAAATATCCATTTGATATCAAAGGGTCAGAATTCTATAAATTTCCATCATATCTCAAAAGAGCAGTTATTGCGGAAGCAATCGGTGCTGTAAGCAGCTATCGCAGCAATTACAAGAACTGGGAAGATAATGGAAAGAATGGAAACGCTCCAGCGTTACAGGTAGACAGGCATGCAATGCCGGTATTCTACAATAAGAACATGTATAAAGAAGACGCGCCTAAAAATGCTAAATATCCAAAAAGTATGAATCCAGGCGACGGCAATATCAGATGGCTAAAGTTATATCAGAATAACGACTGGGTGTGGATTCCTGTCAGATTAAGAAAAACTGATATTAATTATATAAATAAATACTGGGGAGCCTGTGAAGATAAAAGCGCCCCCACCTTAGAAAAAATACATAATAAATACTATCTGAGATTTTCTTTTACGGAAACCGTAATTTTAAGCGATACCCCTATTGCAGAACAGATTATCTGTGCAGTAGACCTTGGAATCAATACGGACGCAGTATGCAGCATAATGAAAGCAGATGGAACTATCCTTACAAGAAAGTTTATCGATTTTACAAGTGACAAAGACCGGATGATTCATGCTATGAACAGAACACGCCGTAAGCAGTCCAAGTACGGCCCCAAAAGCGCCAGAAACCTTTGGGCTTATGTAAAACGCTTAAATGAAGACCGTGCAAAGAAAATATCAGCGGCAATCGTAGAATTTGCATCCCAGCATTCCGTAGATGCTATCGTAATGGAGCATCTGGACTTCAAGGGGTGCAAGAAGCGAGGCAGTAAGGCGCAGAGACTGTCTATGTGGAATCACGGAATCATCCGTGAGAAGGCAGAACAAAAGGCGCACCTCCTCGGCATAAGGATTGCAACAATCTGTGCATGGAAAACAAGCGCTCTTGCTTTTGATGGAAGTGGAAGCGTTACCAGAGATGATAATAACCATGCACTTGCAACGTTCACGACAGGCAAGCAGTATAACTGCGACCTGAGCGCCAGTTACAATATCGGTGCCAGATATTTTATCCGTGAACTCCTTAAATCTCTTCCGGCGACGGAAGAGTCCCGCGTAAAGGCAAAAGTTCCTGACGCTGGGCGTAGAACCTCCTGTACATTATCAACGCTGCGGGCGCTTGTAAAAGAGCTTTCCGCAGCATAGAGATGTATTTGCCCACCTGTCTATGTTCTAGTTTTTGTGTGGGTCTCTGCTTCGTCAGATTCAGAGATTCAGTATCCTCCGGGATACTCTAACTAAGCTTAAACCGTATTCAGAGACAGGGTGCTTTACCGATTAAAAAGGTAGAGGGGACATGACATATTACTTGAAGCACGTGACTTAAGCCATGTGAGGTTCACCGCCAGGGAATGCATGCAGCTGAACATTATATAGGAGACGATTGTACAATGCGTGTGGCTATGGTTCTGGCTACATGCGGTATGGCAATCAATAATGCCATTGAAAAGCATATGCGCATTGAAAACAGCGTGAACGGTATTATAAACGACGCCAAGGAGCTCAAGTTCCAGGACGACGTAAAAGAAGTGCAAAAAATGATAACAGGGTTTGTCAAAGACAGAGAGTCTGGAATTGATGAGCTGCTTGATAAGACAGATAAATATGTAGCAGATGTCATAGCGCAGGCATATGTTAACGTAGCCAAAGGTATCGGAAAAGATGACGTATGGCAGATAACAAAAATAGATGAAGCCTTCAACTTCGAGCATCCGGTATTTGAAAGGGAATTTGATTTCATCCGGAGCCGTGACCCGGAGGCCGATGCAGCCCTGGATTTTCTTGATATGGAAATGGGAAGAGAAAGATAAGAAAAAGCCTTAAAAATAGTAATATTTTTAAGGCTTTTGTAATGTCGACAAAACGTTTCAGATATTCATATCTGCAGCTTCATTAAGGCTTTCGTCTGGGTAAAACTTATTGGCGCTCGATAATACATACGCTATCATCTCGGTGTTGTCCTCCTTTAAAGCATGCTGGTAAAGATAATAAAGCGTCTCAAATGACACAATTCCAAGACTCATCATCTCGCATATCATCTTCTCAGTCTGCTTGTCTTTTTCACGGTCAGGCAGTCTGAATACCCGTCGATTTAGGTACCTATCTATGACTGAGTCACCAAAGCTTGCAAACTCGTTCAAAACTCGGTTGTTTTTTGGACTATCCCTGTACAGCCGGCTAAGAATATCATATTTCACCGTTGAAAGGTCAAGGTACTCAATTACGAAATCCGGATTCGTCCTGTACATCATGCCGCTGTCACAGAATTTCCGTACTGCATCAATGAATGACTGGAATGCCCAGACCTTCGGAAAATAATAAGTATTATGCCCTTTGTCGTGGATTGTTACAACGGCTTCTTTCGGTTTACCATTATAATTTTCGTAACTAAACGTTACGCCTTGTATAAGACCGCTTGGATTATTGACGGAACGGTCAATGTAAACATTATCCGCCGAAGATATAGCCGCTTTCCCTATCTCATATAATGTAGTCGGAAGATGTATTGTTTTGATGCCAGTATCATAAAACGCATATGGGGCGATATATTCAAGGCCTTCTGGAAGATTGACATGCTGCAGGCTACTACAGTCATAAAACGCATTTGGCCCTATTGACTTCACCTGCTCCGTAATGATGATTTCTTCAAGCTTGCGGCATAACCTGAATATGCCTGGGCTATTCTCACTTCCAATATGTCTGATACCTTTACCAAAATCCACAAACTGTAATTCATTCATGTCCAAAAAGGCTGATTCAAATATCATCTTTAAAGAATCAGGAAGATACAGCTTTTTTATACCTGTATTGTGAGCAAATGCCTTTGGCGATATGTATTTGACGCCGTCTGGTATGTACATTTCTCCGTTTTTATCGCCAGTATGACAGATTGGACAGTAAATAAGCGTTTCCCCGTCTTTTGTATACAGTACTCCGTCAATATCTTTGTAATACTGATTTGTCTGAGATACTGTGATTTTTTTGAGGGCGGAAAATCTTCTCTGCGAATCATTGAACAATGAAAAGAGAAAGAACTCGTCAATCTCCTTATCAAAATTCAGAAAAATTTCTGTTGCCCTTATTTCAGCACATGTTGTGTTTGAGACAAGACTTGCGATAGAGTGGGTGTCGTGGAATTCAAGACGACCGGTAAACTGGCATTCGTCAAGCGAAAGCCCTGAATCCTTCAGACAGATAAGCTTTGTCTGGATATTTTCTTTTGACATTTTTTTATGTTCCTTTCTTTTTGATTTTTTTCATATATAGTATGCTGAATTTAAAAGCGTGAAGAAATGCCTGCTTTTTGTTAAGGTGACATAATAAAAATATACAAAAAAAATAAGCGGTCATGAGAAATAATATGACGACCGCGAGGAGGATAAAGATATGACAAAGAAGGAAATAATAGACAAAGTTTATGATGATTATCTGAGAGATTATGAAAATTGGGGCTCAGGCGGAACAAACATGGATTCCGTAGAAAAAGCTTGTAAGTCTAAATTTGAAAAAAATGGAATTGAGTATAGCCTTTATGATATTAAAAGAGAATTAGAGAACAAGAGTGATTACAATATTGTAAATGCATATGTTAAAGAATATACTGATACCAAGGAGGATATAAACTATTCTGATATAGAAGGCTTTATTGTTCAATACAAACAGGGGCTTGATGCAGGTAATATTGAGTATAAAGATGCTGAATTTGAACGCGTTGCAGAAGTCTTTAAAATGTATGAAGGATATGGGCGCAAAACCGATGACAAAGAAGCTAAAGATGCAATTGATAGCTTAAAGAAAGATGTTAACTTGTATCTGTCTGAAACTTCATCAGATAAAGAAAGCGTACAAAATGCATATAAGGCAATCAGTGCTTATGTTTATGGAGATTCTTCGTTTGATAATCTTTCTGAGCAGGTCAAATGTATTGACCCAGCTGATATAAAAGAGGCATTCAGAAAATTAATTAAAGATAATTATTATCTGCAATCAAGACTATCAAGGGTTGAAAATCCAAATAGAAATGATGGCAGTATTATACTCGACAACAGGTATATGAATCCTGATATACGAAACAATTTTAATAATGTATATGATAAATGTCTCAAAAACAATATAGAATAGCTCGGTAAAGAATCAAAAGAAATCCAGATGGTAATAAAAATGCATTCAATTATTGAAGATTACGATAAGGCATACAGAGACATGAATGATTATCTTGAAGGAAAAACCACAAAACTTAACGAAGGCAAAAATATGAACCAATATGCCGTAGCGAAAGCTTTTGAAAATGTAATGATAAGTCATGTAAATCATGATGGAGACATTAAGATTACAGACAAACATGTAGACATAGGTAAAAACTACGATATACCAAGAACAAATTCGTTTCCAGAGAACGATTATCAGCTTACTGATGCCTTGCGAGAGGTTCGTGAAAGAGTTGCGGATAGCCTTGCAAAAGATTTTTCAGACGATAAGGAGACTCAGGAACAGTTTAAAGAAATGTATTCCAGCCTTCATGGCTCTTGGTCAGTACGACAGGGTGACCCGCATGAACGCGACAGCCTGGATGACCGTTATTCCGTATTCAGGGACGACGAAATGAAAGAAGCAAACAAAGCTGCAGCAGATGCCTTTCTTAAAGTCATGAAATGTGAAAATGTACAAAAATTACTTGCTGATATTAAAGAAGGAGATATGAAGCATAATCTGGATGTTATGATGCGTAGCCCGGATTGTAATTTCTATGACTTGATTAACGCTTATGAAATGAGCGGAGCAAGAGAGCAAATCGGTAATATGGTCACAGAGGCATGCAAAAATGCAGGCGACCCAAATCATGTACAGCCTGAAGAAGTTGGCCTCACAGCAGATGAAGTCCGTGATATTACCAAAATAGAGGAAATCATAGATACAGAAGAAGAGCTTGCCAGTACATTTGATGTAATAAATGATTATATGCAAGGAGATATCACTGTTGATGAAATGAAAGAGATTCTTAATGATGAATGCCAGCCGGAATTTATCGCGAATGCTTTTGCAGATATGTTAAACGAAAATAGCCGCTATTGTGAAAATACTTTATATGACGATGTAGAGCAGAAGCTGAAAAATATTTACAAAGAATGTGATTTTGACAGCCCTGAATTTAAGGAAGCTTTCGATAATGTATCTTTTTATCACCTGAGTGATTTTGTACAAATCAGAAATGAATCAAGGGCTGATAATGAATTCCAGAAATGGATGTCAGACCCGGAACGTAAATCTGTTGCTGATTTAAGAAAAGCGATTTATGACAGTGCTGACCATCGGGCCGATAGAGATAATGTCACATTCTTAATTGACCAGACTATCGAACATATACCGGCAGAAATGATAGTTGACAGTCAAATGATGCAGAAGCTCGTCAGTATTACTGCCGAACATAATATACCTTTAAGTGATATCAAGAGCTTTGATGAAGTTAAGGAAACCAGCCCGGAAATTGCAAATGAGTTTCAAGAGAGTTACAAAAATAATCTAAAAGAAAATCTGGCAGAAGAGATTGCATTTCATGCAAAATGGGATGCGCCTTATGTATTTGAAAGTGTCGGACGTAGAGTCAACAGTCTGTATCGGGAAATAGATGAGAATGATAAAGCCGATATTATCGTTTCTGCTGCAAACATCCTTGAAAATAAACGTCTGACTGGTGAAGCCGATATGTCAAAGAAAGATGTATCGCTGTCTCTTGCCAATGCATGTGTAGCGATAGGATTTACGGAAGACAGGAGCGTTGATGCCATTGATAAAGCAGTTGAAAAGAATCCGCAGGTAAAAGATATAACAGACGATATGATGAAGACCGCGGTATTCAAAGATATGGTTATGGATTATGTTGAAGACTTCAAGGGATTCATTTCAGATATTGAAAACACAATAGACCAGCTTGACAAATCAACAGTGGAAAAAGTGATAGATGATGTTTCTGGCAGAATGATAAATGCTTACGGAGATAAAAAAGAAAGACTCGAAGAAGTCCAAAAAGCAGCAGATGAATACGTTAAGGGCGACAAAATGGACCTCAATCAGGACGAGATAAGTTATGATGATGATGACGACCATGATGACCATTAATATAAAACATGGAAACCCTGGATGACAAAAAACATCCGGGATTTTCATGTTTTATGTTTAACTTCGCACGCGGGGAAATCCAAATGCTTGTGGCAGGAATATAAACGGCATTCTTTTTGCTTGACAAACATATAGATTAAAAATAATATATGTATTAAGTAAACGAATTGTACACAAAGCTTTATCCCAAAGTTCTTGCGGCATACGGATGTTGATAGAATGCAATCATTGGCCCCTAAGGCTTGCCTCCGGGAGTATCCAGAAACAGCCAGAACCCTAGGAGGTAACCTTCTAGGATTCTTTTTAAAATCCCGTTTTTTTTGCTGCCCGAAATTCCGCATATTAAATACAGAAAAATAAAAAGAAAGGAAAATAAAAAATGGATATGATAAAAAAAGAAATCCAAAAAGGAGTAATACTTTATGTTGGTTCTGCAATAGGCATGAAAGACAACAAAATCGTAATGGATATTGATGTTGCGGATAATGTTAAAGAAGTAGAAATCTGGCATGATTTTAGAATGCCCGATACTAACAAAAGCTTTCCGAATGTAGAAAAATTAATCATTAAAGAATATGTTATTGATATTAACATTCCAAACAGCTTATTTCCAAATGTGAAATACGTTGAATCAGAAAATGAGGCCTTTTTGTCAGGAAAATATCTGGTTGGAACGTTTTACAGAAGCAATACGCTGTTTAATACTTTTTGTCAAAAACCAGGAGAAGTAATCGACATAACAAGAATTGACGGGATTGCTAATTTTGCGTTTTCTGGGTGCAAAGCCGACGAAATGGTGGTATGCGATTCTATAACATCTTTTCATCAGGTTAGTGCAAACGCTTTTGTAGACTCCGCTTTCAGCGCTAAGCCGTTTGTTAACGGATTAAAACTTGCCGGAAACCTTGTTCTTGAAGTTGATAAAACAGCAGAGAACATAGAATTGCCAGATACACCATACAACTTTGTTTTTTTGGAAACGGCCGACATGTCGCATGTTAAAAAACTGACAGTCCATCACCCGGATGCCAGTAATAAGTTGTGTTTCAAGAATGATGTTCCTGAAACAATAGTCCTAAAAACCGATAAAGAACTTGACTTTTCTGATATTGAAGTTTTGGCGCATCATAGCACCTCAAAAGGATGTCTGCAAAATTTCTCAATAATTCATCCAAATTTTGAAGAAATTGATGGAGTTGTGTATACGAAAGATAAAAAAACTCTTGTTGCTTGCTCTATGTCCAAGAAACATGTTAAAGTTTTGGATGGAACAGAGGTGATATCTATAAATGCATTTACCCAGTGTAAGATTGAAGAAGTCATCTTTCCTGCCTCGCTGAAAATTATCGATGAAATGGCGTTTACGGATTGTGAAATGTTGAAAAGTGTTAAGTTTGGAAATGGATTAAAAGCCATCGGCAGGTCTGCTTTTGCCTGGTGTCGTAGTCTCAAGCATGTTGCCCTTCCATCTTCGCTGGAGCATATTAGTAGATGTGCATTTTTTGGTTCTGGACTTAAAGATATCAATTTAAATGAAGGATTAAAGTCATTTGAAGCGGAGGCTTTCAGTTATACACAAATCAAAGAATTGTATATTCCTTCTTCGGTAGAGAGGATGAACTACGACAGTATTACTGCAAATATCAAAAAACTTAGATTTTCTACAATACCCAAAAACCTGTTATCATCTTTTTCAATTTCAATGCAGTCTTTTGAATATAATACATTGGAAGAGGCTTGTGTTGTTATGGAATGTAACAAAAAACATCTGTATATGCCAAGGAGTATTGCTTTAGACACATCTTGTTTAGTTGACGAGATAGAAGAAAAAATAAGACATTATTTCTTCGATATCAATGTTTCAAATGTGTCTCTGCTGGAATATAGCGTTACAAACACATGCCGCGATGCGGTTGCGGTTGCGGAATTCTGTGATTTTGGAAACAAAGATGCCAAAAAACACATCAAAAAACACATTGGCAGAATATTGCCTATGCTTCTTAATGAGAAAAACGAAGAATGTATATCAACGCTCATCATGGCAAATATAATACCTGACGATACTCTGGAAGAGTTGCGTGAAACTGCAAATCAGAAAAACATGTTAACGGTACAGGCATACCTTTTGGAGCACATGGATAACAAAAAAAATGCAGAAAAAAAATCGCAAACATTTCAATTGTAAGAAATAATCCATTGCAAACAGCCGGCGCTTTCGCGCCGGCTGTTTTTTTTGCGTGCAGTCCTACCGAAAAAACCACTGCAAAACGTAGCGGCCCTTTTCGTTTTGCCGGCAAATCCGGCATATTAAATACGAAAAGCTAAAAAAATAGCAAAAAAACAAGAAAGGAATTTAAAAACATGAAACAACAAAAAATGATTGCAAAACAGATACAAAAAGGTGTTAAGTTCTATTACAAAGAGGTACCTGACTTGTACCACGATAAAAAAACAGCATATGATATTGATGTTGACGATAACGTAAAAGAGCTTATCATTCCTACAGATTTAAAAATGAACAATACAAAGAAGAGCTTTCCTTCGGTTAAAAAGCTGATTATCAATGCCCTTGTTGTAGATATCCAGATTCCAAATTCGCTGTTCCCAAATGTGAAACGGGTAGTGTCAAAGAGTAAGTATTTCGATACATGTTTTGAATATTCATCAGTCTTGATGAGAAATACATTTGGATTTTGGACGCTTTTAAATACCTTCTGTAAAGAGGAAGGTGAAGAAATAGACCTGCAGGATGTCATTGCTATTAACGATTTTGCATTCCAGGGATGCAAAAGCACTCGTATTAAATCGCCTGATAAGTCCAAATATGTCTGTGTAGTAACTGTTGCTCCTAATGCATTTACGGGTTCTGCGTTTGAGAATGCTCCATTTGTTGATGGAGTCAAAATGGCCGGAAATATTGTTATCGGAATTGATAATTCTGCTGATACTGTTGTGATTCCTGATTCTGATAATCAGGACGTGACATTTGCATCAAATGTGGTCTGCAGCAGTATTAAAAAGATAATAGTGCACTCACCAGACACTGTTTCGCAACTTGGCTATACTTGCGGTTTTCCAGAAACGCTTGTTTTAAAAACAGATTTGCTCTTAAAAGAAGAGGATGTTGCGGCAAAAGCGCATGAACACATCAATGACAATTATATCAAGCATTTTTCAATTGTTAACCCGGGATATAAGGAAATTGACGGTATCGTATATACAAACAATGAAGAAAAACTTGTCGCCTGCTCGATGGAAAAAGAACACGTCGTTATCCCTGATGGTGTCAAAACGATTGGAAGCTCTGCATTTGCGAACTGTATGATTAAATCCGTAATCATTCCTGACTCCGTCACAGAAATCAGAGGTGAAGCATTTAAGCAGTGCCAAAATCTGGAGTCGGTCATATTTGGAAAAAATGTTAAAATCATCGGGAGAAGAGCATTCAGTCAATGCTACAATATTAAGCATCTCTCAATGCCTGAAGGTCTAAGAATAATCCGTAATGATGCTTTCGCTTATTCCGGTCTGGAATCAATCAAGCTTAACGAAGGCCTTAAGAAGATTGGAGAAAATGTCTTCTTTTGTACAAATATAAAATCAATAAGGCTTCCTGAGACAATAAAGTGTATCGAAGACAAATGCCTGTCAGGCAGTATTGAAAATGTTTATATCCCGATTTTCCTGAAAGGTATTCTGGATATCTGCGCCGCAGGAACATATCATCCAGACACGAATGACGATAAAATCACACGATTACAATGTGGAGAAAGATACCTGTATATGCCACAGCATTTAAATTCGCTGACTTACGCTAAAGCAAGTAATCAAATTCAGGCATTCTTTCTTGGAAATCTGAAATCACGCCCGGAAATGTGGTCATATGCAAACACTGCCATCTGCAGGGAAAACCTCGCTTTATTGGAATATTTTCACTTTAGAGCAGAAGGTGCCAAAGAATACATAAAAAAATTCTCTAAAGGAATTCTTTCGCGTTTTATTCAAGAGGGTGACGAAAAACAAGCTGTAGAGTTTGTTAAAACCGGTTTTGTATCGCAGAACACACTGAAAGAAATGATGCTTAGAGCGAAAGAAAACAATATGGTTTCTTTACAGGCATACATTTTGGAACAGTTAAACGTAGACAAGGCGAATCTTGAAAATTTTCGTATCTGATGCAAAGAACAGGCAAAAACGCCTGTTCTTTTTTTCTCCTTTTAACGAAAAAAGTGAAAAACACAAAAAAGTGTATACTGAAGGCATGCTGCCGGCCTGTCGTCTCTTTTTTCTTCCCAGCAAAATCCGGCATATTAAATACGAAACAAGCTACAAAAGCAAAGAAAGGAAAAGAGAAAAATGAATAAAAGAGAATTGTTTAATGAAGAACGGGAAATCCCAGGCCGACAAAAAGTCGTCTGCAGGTCAAATGTCCCGGTTTTAACTCCACACGCGGGTCTGAATCCACGTTCGAAACACGTACTCAGCCTTACGGCTTCGCTTGCCGAACTTCGTGCTGGTTGCGAGCCGGAACGGCAAGTTATCAAAGCAAACAGCCAAAATGGCGTGACAATGTATATTGATAAAAGTCTTAATGCTGTTGTTGATATGGATGTAGAAGACTTGGTGACAGAAATTGAATTTAACTCGGATGTAGAGATGAGTGATAGTAATAAGAAGTTTCCAAATGTAGAAAAGCTTATTATCGGGCCAACTGTTGATGAAATCAATATCAATAATGAGACGTTTTCCGGCGTGAAATATGTTGATTCCAAAAATACACATTATGTTTCCGGAAGATATCTCGTATATGCATCATCATATCGTGTAATACTTGAAAATGTCTTTTCTCCGGATGAAAATGATGTAATTGACATGTCTGGTATTAATAAGATTGCTTCATACGCCTTTCATGGATGCAAATGTACCAATCTGATAAATCTCAAAACCACATTTACATGGCCTGACATTGAAGAATCTGCATTTGCAGGCTCTGCATTTGAAGCACAGACGTTCGTGAATGGTGTAAAGATGGTAAATTATATCGTCATTGATATTGACAAAGATGCAGACAAAGTTGTTCTTCCAGACACTATGGCTCAGCAAGCCATATTTTTGCAGGATATTGATTTGGGTGTAGTGAAAGAAATGGTTATACATAATCCAAATAGTATATCCAATCTTCAATATAATTCAAATCTTCCAGAGAAATTGACTCTTGAAATTGATTATTATATAAGGCCGGAAGATATTCTGATGCTTCCTCAGACCAAAACAAAAAAAGCTAAGTGTATACGAAAGCTCTCAATTAAAAGCCCTCATTATGTAGAAATTGATGGCATAATTTATACAAAAGATATGCATAGGCTTATCGTTGGTTCTGCCGGATTGAAACATGTTGAGGTCCCAGAAGGAGTCGAAAAAATCACTGATTTTGCCTTCTATAATAGTGAAATTGAATCTGTTAAACTTCCAGACTCTATCAAAAAAATCGGGGATGAGGCTTTTAGTAATTGTCATAACCTGAAAGAAGTTAATCTCGGCAATGGTGTTCAGCAACTCGGAAATTATGTTTTCAGCTGGGATGAAAATCTAACAAAAATAGAATTACCACAGAGCCTTCAAGAAGTTGGAGCATATAGCTTTTACAAGTCAAACATTAAAAGTATCACCTTAAATGAAGGTCTGAGCAATATTATCCAAGGTGCTTTCGCTGGAACGTATATTGAAAAAGTATATATTCCAGGAAGCGTTAAAAAAATCTGTGATGAGGCTTTTAGTACTTGTCATAACCTGAAAGAAATTAATTTCGGCAATGGTGTTCAGCAACTCGGAAATTATGTTTTCAGCTGGAATGAAAAATTGACAAAAATAGAATTACCACCGAGTCTTCAAGAAGTTGGAGGATATGCCTTTTACAAGTCAAATATTAAAAGTATCACCTTAAATGAAGGTCTGAGTAATATTGTTCAAGGCGCTTTCGTTGGAACGCATATTGAAAAATTGTATATTCCAGGAAGCGTTAAACATATCGGTAAAGGCGCCATTTCAGAAAACACAAAAGAGATTATAATGCCTGTTTTTTTAGAAGATATTCTTCAAGGCATACGCCGTACAGAAAAAATCAATCATTTTGACCATACATCTCATATTGTGCGGCTGCAATGCGGAGATAAGTATGCATATCTTCCAAGATATGTTGATATCTCAAAGTTTGCAGACTTAACAAAAACTGTAACAGATTTTTTTACTGATTTTTGCGAAGAGCGTCCTGAATTATGGAAATATGCAGAGGACACAATCGATAAAGAAGACCTTGCCATATTAGAGTACTATGACTTTAACGCGAAAGAGGCAAAAGAATACTTAAAAAGAAACGCAAAAATATTTGCCCTGAGGCTGATACAGAATAAAGATGAAGAGCGTCTGGCCAAATTACTGAAAATGAATATCGCGTCAAATCAGCTGTTAAAACTGCTTCTCGAAGAGGCAGGAGAGATGCCAACCGCACGGGCGTATATTCTGGAAATGCTTGGAAATACAAAAACAAACAAATCTTTTTCTATCTAAATGTAATACCGGTGCAAAACGCGCCGGTATTTTTTGCTGTGCTGCTGGCGAGTTGCATAAAAAGGCAAAAACCTCTTTTTAAGTATTTTATTAAAAAAGTGTTACATTTTTTTTAAAATTCAGCATACTATATGTGTTGTAGAAAAAACAAAGAAAAAAAATACACAAAAAGAGGTAATAAAAAATGATAACAATGCACAAAAAAATATTAACAATATCACTTGCCCTGGCGATGAGTATCTCCCCAGCGGCAAGCGTGTATGCAGACAGGGAAGACGATTTAAGACAGGAACAGGCCTGGACGGCAGAGCAGCTTGATGCCGCATATGCACAGATTGATAATATGTATGCGAGGAAACAGCAGCTGGCAGCTGAAATTAATTCACTTGATGCTGACCTGGTAAACGTAATGGTGTCTATACAGACGCTTGAAAATGATATCGCAGCCAAGGAGTCCGACATCAACGTAACAAAAGGAAACATAAAAAAAGCTGAAAAAGGACAGAAAAAACAGTATGCCGCAATGAAAAAGCGTATTCAGTATCTTTATGAAAACGGTGGAGACGCGGCGTGGTTCCAGATGATGCTTGCATCAGATGACCTGTCGGATATGCTGAACAAGGCTGAAAACGTTCAGGGGATGTATGACTATGACCGGGAAAGCCTTGAGAAATATGCAAACACGGTGAAGGAAATCAAGAATCTGAAAGAAAAATACCAGCAGGAGAAAGCCGAGCTGGAAGGGATGAAGCAGGAGCAGGAAGCCGAGCAGACAAACCTGCAGGCGGCGATTGATGAGAGACGTGCAAGCTCTGCAGACTGTGACAATGAGATTGCATATGCCCAGCAGATGGCAAATGAGTATGCAGCCCTGATTGAACAGCAGCAGGCAGAGATTGAACAGATTCAGGCGGAGAAAGAAGCCGCAAGGATTGCAGCAGAGCAGGCAGCAGCTGAAGCAGCAGCGGCTGAGGAAGCAGCGCGGGCGGAAGCTGAAGCTGAGGCTGAGTATGATGAAGATGAAAGTGAAGATGATGAATATGTAGAGAACGAAGATAGTGAAGAAGATGGTACTGAAGATATAGATGAAGAAGGAGGAGAATACGACGACAGCGAAGATGGAAGTTACGACGAAAGTGATGAAAGCGGCAATGATGGCGTAGAAAATGAAGCCAATAACAGCAATGACGGCTATGAAAACGATAATAATGAAGAGAGCGGTGAGGAAAGTGATGGAAGCCAGAAAGAAAGCAGCAGCTCTTCCGGCAGCAGTTATTCAGGCGGCTCCGGTTCTTCCGTTGTAGACTATGCAACTCAGTTTGTCGGCAACCCGTATGTCTGGGGTGGTACATCCCTTACAAATGGTGCTGACTGTTCTGGTTTCGTGCAGAGTGTTTATAATAATTTCGGGGTAAGCCTGCCAAGGACGTCTTACGAACAGCAGAACGCCGGCCGTGAGGTTTCTTATTCCGAAGCTCAGCCAGGCGATTTAATCTGTTACGGCGGGCATGTGGCTATTTACATGGGAAACGGAAAGATAGTGCATGCGTCAAACTCAAGGGACGGAATCAAGGTGAGCGACAATGCCGCTTACAGGACGATTTTAAGCGTGAGGAGATTAGTGTAAGAAAGGAAAAAGAGAAAGGCAAAAAGAAAAGAAAAAAAAAGAAAAAAGAAAAAATGCGGGGCTCTGACCCGCACACCGCAAGGGCGAGCCGCCCTTGACCGGCTATAACAAGCAGAACTACGTTCTGCTTGTTTTTTTGTTGTTAACCCAACAAAGCCCAGCATATTTTATGCCGGGCTTTGCATTGAGAACCATCCCGCGATGGCTCAGTGCTCTTAAGAGCGTATTCGCGCGATTCGCGTATATATATTGTACCGCAAAAGGTGAGAAAAGTCAAACTATGCTGACAACGAATCCGGAAAAGCGTTTCGTCGCCACCAAAATCCGGCATATTGTATGCAAATACAAAACAAGAAAGGAAGATGAAAATGCACTACGATTCAACTACACGAGTTCTTACTATCGATAATTACTATGACCTCGTCAAGTTTGCCCGTAAACAGGATTGGGAATTTAACTGCAATCATCCAAAGAAAATCATTATTGATGTGTACGACGTACTTGACCCGATATCCCCGAAAGATGTTGATAACCTTATGGACAAGAAAGTATATACACAGGTTGAATGCTTTGAGGTAACGCATCCGATGAACAGGTCACTCAAAACTATTGACGGCATTTTGTATACAAAAGACGGCAAAACGCTTATCTTATGCCCGCCGCAGAAGATAGGCCGCGTAGAGATAGCTGAAGGCACTGAAACCATATACGAGGGCGCTTTTAAAAACTGCAGGATAAACGGTGTAAAGTTTCCTGACAGTATGAGAAGGATTGAATCATCGGCGTTCTGCGAGTGCCGCAATTTGAAGGTCGTGGAGATGAACGATGACCTGGAATATATTCTTGATGCTGCTTTTTATTCCTGCCATAAGTTAAAAAAGGTAAAATTTGCAAAAAAATTAAAAAAAATAGCATACGGGGCGTTTTACAGCACTAATTTAAAAAAAATAACGTTGCCGAAAGGCCTGACCGGAATTGGCCCCAATGCCTTCGCGCGATGCCATCTGAAAGACGTATATTTGCCGGATTCGATTGTCTCAATCGGAAATGGAGCTTTTTCCTGGACAGATAATATATATGCTTCACGGTATCACGTAAATATTTTGTACGGAATCACAACAAACTATGCGGTGGAATGCAATGTTCTGGATACCATGACAAATGGAAGGTATGCCATGCATGCAACACTGCATATTGAAGGCTTAACTCCGATTGTCGTTCCGAGATGTGTAGATAACGATGTTTTCTGTATGAATATAAATGCGAATGACATGGATATGCTGAATAATGACATTAAGAAGTATATCGAAACAGGTAAAAATAAGTATCTGTACCGTCTGTATATGTATGGCCATAATGACAGATGCAAAGAGGACGCCGCAATTGCTATCGTAATGCGATACAAAAACGCAGCCTCCGCGAAGCGATACCTGACACGGATGGCAGAGGATATTGCCAAAAGAGCGGCAGAAAAGAATGAAGAAAAATTCGTTCAGATGCTGAATGCGGTCGAGTGGAGTGATACCGCGCTGCGGCGTATGCTGCCAGCGATGGAAGAGAGCGAGCTTCAGATTGCAAAGGCGTATATATTGGAAAAGATAAGGACGAAGGAGACGTTTGAAGTATGAGGAATGCAGGATATTCTATGAAGCCAACTGTATGATTCAGACGCTGTGAAAAATGGTTTACAGTAAATATATACAAAAAGCATATGAAAGGACTAAAAAAAATGGAAATAAAAAGACTGACAAAAGAAGAGTTGCAGGCTTTCGCAAGACTGAAAGGCTGCAAGATTGAAAATTTGTATTATCGCGGTGATATTTCTCTCTTGCAAAAACCGGAGAAAATAATAGCCTTGATTGGGCGGAGAAATGCAGATGCTGATGTACTCAGAAATGCAAATAGATGCGGAAAAATACTGGCTGAATCTGGCGCCGTGACGTTGAACGGGCTGGCGGTTGGATGTGACACTGCAGGGCTGGAAGGAGCACTGGCTGCCGGTGGAAAATGTATTGCCGTAATGCCTTGCGGGCTGGACTACATATACCCGAAATGCAATGATTCGCTTGTAGAAAATATTCTAAAAAATGGTGGATGTATTGTAAGCGAGTATGAGCCTGGCGAGAGACCTGAATAATGGAAGTTTGTCAAGCGCGACCTTTTGCAGGCGATGATTGTGGATAAAATCCTTGTTGTTGACTGTGACGCGAAAAGCGGTACTATGCATGCAGTCAGGGAAGGAGTGAGAGAAAAGAAAGATATTGCCTGTATTATAAGAAAACAGGAAGAGAAGACTGGTTCTGGCAATCAATATATGATTGACAATTTTGCTGCGATTAAGATATGTGGGGAGAAAGCCCTGAAGCAGTTTGTCTTATAAAAAATCCTGAATATAGAAGAATTTGTAAAAAAGAAGTAGAAAAGAGAAGCAGCAGGCCTTCGGCCTGCTGCGTTTTTTTATCTTTTTCTTATTTTTTTTGCTGTTTTGCAGAAAGGTGAAAAATTTCAGGCGTAATTTTGCATATTAGATACAGAAGGAGAGGGATGAGAAGAAATGGTAAAACAAAAAGGAGATAAAGGAGATTGGAAAAATGGCTGGAAGAAGTAGCAGGTTAATATTTGGAGCATGTGCGATTATTTCCGGCGCCGCGGCGATGTTCGGGATGAATGCGTTGCCAGTGATGGCGGTGGAGGATGTTGGAGAAAAGGTGACTGTTAGTGAAGATGTGGGCGCTGACGTTGGAACAGATGCTGGTATTAGTGATAGTGATAGTGCTGATGCTGATACTGGTAGCCAGACAGCCGGAAATGTTGCCATTGATAACCATGATGGAGATGTTCTTGCCGGAAACATCACTGACTCCAAACCACAGACACTCCCTCCCACTGGTGAAATCATTGCTGCAGCAGGCCTTGGCGGAATTGCGCTCGCTCTGGCAGTATACGATATCAGAAATTAAGAAATGTAAAAAAAAGAGGAAAAAAATGCGTAAGAAAAAAAGAAAAATAAAAGAGATAAAAAACGTGTTTATATTCGGGGTGTGTGCTGCCGTTTCTGGAGCCGCGACGATGCTCGGGATAAATGCGCTGCCGGTGTGGCGACGGAAGATGTTGGGGAAGAGGTGACTATAGGCGAAAATATGGAGGATGGTACTGCCGGAAAATTGTCTGAAAACTCACAGGTGGGGGTTACAACAGAAAGCGATGACTTAGGCGTTTATGACTTCAAAGATAATAAAACAACCGGAACGGTCACGGTAACTAAAGAGTGGAGTGATAAAAGAACAAATAGTGAAAGACCGGAGCCAGAGATTAAGATAAGCACGAAAAAACCGAGCAAGAGTACGCTTGGATATACGGTTACGTTTCACGGAAACAAAGACGCCGGGCTGGTGTTTGATGACGGAAGCGATGTAAATGAAGTAGTGTACAACAGCAGCGGGCAGATTGTGGATGGAGCGTTTAAGGCGCCAGGAGGATTTGCAGCGGGAGCTGTTGCATGGTTTGCGGATAAAGCGTTAACGAATAGGGTTGATGTAAATGAAGATGGTGCTGTACAGATGGCTTTAAGTGGAGATGTTTATTTATGGGCAAAAATGAAGACGTTTGAGATTAAAGGATATAAATACGGAGATAATGAATTTAACGCATTGATTCCGGATACTGTAACAGAAATTTTCTTTACAGACGAAATAAAGCCAGAAAACGCTTCTATAATTGACATAGATGCTGATGGAGACGGCGGAGTTGTTGCCTGGACGGAAAATGGTGGTACGGTTATGAGAGTTTCTACACAGATTAAAGGAATGAAAGTTCAAGCGGCAAAAGATAGTGTGTGTATGTTTTCTGGTAGAACCAAACTTACAAATATTGATTTTTCAATGCTGGATACAGCGAACGTGACGGATATGAGTGAGATGTTCCACGGCTGCTCCAGCCTGACAAGCCTGGATTTGACACCGCTTAATACAGCAAAGGTGACGAATATGGAATCTATGTTCTACCGCTGCTCCGGTCTGACTAGCCTTGATTTGACACCGCTTAATACAGCGAATGTGACGAGTATGAAATCTATGTTCTACAGCTGCTCAGGTCTGACAAGCCTTGATTTAACTTCGTTTAATACAGCGAAGGTAACGAATATGAGCTCTATGTTTTACGACTGCAGCGGTCTGACAACCATCAAAACCGGCGTTACATTTAAATTTGCCAGAACAGATTACTTTCTCTCCGGCACATGGCGAAACGTTATCGGCGAGACATTTAATGGTGATTATCACAATGGCGCGTAAAACCGCGGCCAACCTAAATATGCATTGCGTAGGTTTGCACATTTAGTTGTCTGTCGGATGTAAGCGTAGAGAACAAAAAAATAAAAATTTTTTTCTTTTTTCCGTCAAAAACTATATTTTTTCAGCATACTATACATGTAACAAGATAAGAACAATCTTGCACCTGGTATATGCCAGTATAAAACTAAAAAACATATGGCGTTGCATGCAAAAGACCTTGTATGCGTAAAATGTTTAAGGCCGTGTACCCGATAGAAAAAACGGGGAGGTGTCCGCAACAGCAAAAATTGTTGCATAGTATATTTTTTAAAGGTAATCCCCATAACAGGGGATAGAGGGATAGTGTTAGTCCTGCGAGGCGAATTTGGCCTCGCGAAGAAGCCGCGGCCAACCTTCGGTTGTCCGTCGGTCAATCACGGTACCGCCAATTTTCCTTCCAATGTAGCCGATACCTACATAAAAGTTTCTTAACTTAGTCAATCCAGTATCGTCGCCAGCCATTCTTTACCGGCACTCGATTATTTTCTAAACTTTTTTAAATCTTTTGAAAAGCCTGGCCAGCCCCGCTAACGCGGGGCTGGCTTTTTTTTGTTTCGGAAACGAAGAGAAGAGATTCTCTTTTGCGTGGAGGGGAGATTCTTTTGGTGGTTATTTTGGAAATTTTTTTGAGGCTTTATTTGGGCTCTTTGGGATTGCTTTTGGAGTTATTTTTAAAGTTCTTTTGAGGATTCTTTTGGAATGTTCTTTTGTTTATTTGTTTATGGCTCATGAAACGTGGTTGCCGGCGCCGAAGGCGCCTGGAAAGAAGGGTTGTTCGCAAACGGAAGTCTGAGATTTGCCCTGTAAAGAAGATAAGGCGGGCGGGAGAGTACTGGCCGGTCAAGTAGTACAATGGCTGGCGTGAGGCTTCGTTTGCTTGTATAAAGAGGCGGCGGGCGGCAAAAAGCTGCTGGCGGAATACAGGATTCCGGATACCAGCTGACGAATATTGTACCGGCTGCCGGATGCTGCATTGAATGCCGATTGTCGTCATCTGCTGCCAGCGAAAAAAAATCCGACAAAAATTTGCGCTTGCCGAAAAATCTGGTATAATATATACAAGAGATGAGGAAGAAGAATTTCCTCAATACATAAGACGGATTCGCCGTCGTGTTCGTTCCTTTCTTTGTTTTTGAGCCCCGCCGTCTTTGCCGGCAGCGGGGCTTTTGCGTTTTGCCGATGTTTTGCGGCCGGCAGAATCCGACATATTGGAAGTGTAGATAAAATATGCCGGCAATACTGGAAGTCAAAAAGAAAGGAGATAAAAATAATGACAAAAATAATGGAAAAAGCAACTCCAGCAATACCAGATACAAAAGAAGGCATCCGCATGCTGCCGGAGGTAGAAATATGCTTCAGGAGGATATGAACGGAAAGGACGAAAGTGGAGTGTACGAAATCAAGTATGGTGACCATATGTTCTTCGTTCCGAAACGGATGGATGATGGCGTAGAAGCGATAATGGCCATGGAAAGAATCTGCTGCCGGGGCTTTTCGTTTAAGCGTAAGCGCAAAAAGCTTATCGGATTTATGCGCGATATCTGGGCGTTTGCGATTGATGAGGACAGGCTTGAAGTTGCTGGCAGGATTGAACGGGAATTTGCCGGCTGAGAGCTGGAGAAGCTGAAACTACAGGTTGCATTTGTTGTGGCCTGTTTTTTTGTTGCCGGCAAAAGTTCAGCCTGCAAGGCAAAATTGCCGGAAGCACCACGCTATTCCGCCGCCTGCAAAAAAAATCCGACAAAAATTTGCACTAGCCGAAAAATCTGGTATACTATATATGTAAGCGAGAAGGACAGCTCCTTCCGAGACGTCAGACGGATTCGCCGTCGAAATTCCTTTCTTTCTACGTGTGTGCCGCGGCTAAACGCCGCGGCCTTTTTGTTGCCAGCAAAATCCGACATACTGTATGTATAAAACAAAAAAAAAGAAAGGAAAAATCTGATGAAAATAATACAACAAAACGAAAAAGTAATCGCATGTATCGGCAAAGACGATACAAACGAACGGAAAATCATGGAAATGATAGAAAGCGTTCAGGAGAACGGCGTTACAGATTTTGAGGTTGATGCCGAGAATCCAATGCTTTATTCAGAAGACGGGCTTTTGTATGGCAAAAAGAAGACAATGCCTAACGGAGAAACAAGACTTACACTGATTGCCGCGCCGCCAGACAAGAAGGGGACTGTAGAAATTGCTTACGGTACAGAAATAATTGCTGGCGATGCGTTTGCAGACAGTAAGGCTTCAAAAGTCATACTGCCAGAAACGGTAACGTCAATCACTTCTTATGCATTCAATAATTGCGAAAATCTGAGAGAGGTCGTCATGAATGAAGGCCTTACACATATTGATGAATATGCATTTCGTCTGTGTCCTTTGCTTGATGATATCACCATCCCTGACACGGTGATGGATATTATGTATAATGCATTCAGCGAAAGCCCTCTCCGAAACCTGAAGTTTCAGAACCGCCCGCAGAAATGCAATAACCGGCTTAAGATTGCATACGGCGCTTTTGGATGGTGTCATGCCGATGAGATAGAGCTTCCGAACAGACTGGTCTCACTTTCGGACGATAACTTTGCCAAGGCCAGAAGGGTAGTAATAAACTGCTATGACGCATCAGATATTAAGTCAATACTTAATGCTTTGATTGTCAGGAATTTCGCACCTATTGGTGAGGCCTCGGACTACTATGACCCGAGATGCAACTGTGCTTTGGAGGTATGCTTTGGTGGTGTGAATGCATACATCCCCAAGATAATGGGGCGGAATGTAAAAGGAAAATTCCTTAAAGATATTTCTGATGTAATGCAGATTACCGAAAAGCCGCTAAGTGAAAAACTGCATGACCTGCAGATGTATGCCCTGGATGCAGCAGAGACTCCGCTTGATGCGTCATACGATGCGGCGATTAAGGTATATTGCAATACTGAAGACAGCGAAATAAAAGAAAAAGCAAAAAAAGTATTAAAAATGCATAGCAGAAATATCATCCGAGTGTTCTATAAATCTGGAGACGTAAAGAAGCTGATGGATTACCTGAAGTTTGGCCTGCATAAGGAGGAAGACGTTGAGGCTGTTCTGGAAAACGATTTCAGAACTGATGCGGCTGATATGAATGCGTGCATGCTGCAGGCACTTGGAAATAGTCCCTGTAAACAGAAGTTTTTACTCTGAAGCCTGAAGTGCCGCGTAAGCGGCGCTTCTTTTTTGCCGGAAAAAGAGTAGTTGTGTTTGCCGATGATTTGCCGGCAGCGCCAGACCTTCCGCGGCCTTTGCCGGCAGCGGGGGTTTTGTGTTTTGCTTCCGGCAAAATCCGGCATACTGTATGTATAAATATAAAAAAGAAAGGAAAAGAAATTATGAAAATAATACAGCAAGACGAGAAAATAATCGCGTACATCGACAAAGATGAGACAAACGAACGAAAAATCATGAACATGAAAATGATAGAAAGCGTTCAGGAGAACGGCGTTACCGATTTTGAGGTTGATTCCGAGAATCCAATGCTTTATTCACAAAACGGGCTTTTATATGGCAAAAAGAAGACAATGCCTAACGGAGAAACAAGACTTACACTGATTGCCGCGCCGCCAGACAAGAAGGGGACTGTAGAAATTGCTTACGGTACAGAAATAATTGCTGGCGATGCGTTTGCAGACAGTAAGGCTTCAAAAGTCATACTGCCAAAAACGGTAACGTCAATCACTCCTTATGCATTTAACAACTGCGAAAACCTGAAAGAGGTCGTTCTAAGCGAAGGTCTCACACATATTGGTGAATGTGCATTTCGTATGTGCCCTTTGCTTGATGATATCACCATCCCTGATACGGTACTGGATATTATGTCTAATGCATTCTGCGAGAGTCCTCTCCGAAACCTGAAGTTTCAGAATCGCCCGCAAAAATGCAATAACCGGCTTAAGATTGCATATGGTGCTTTTGGGTGGTGCCATGCTGATGAGATAGAGCTTCCGTACAGGCTGGTTTCCTTGTCGGATAACAACTTTGTCAAGGTCAGAAGAGTAGTAATAAACTGCTATGACACATCAGATATCGAGCCAATACTTAATGCTTTAATTGTCAGGAATTTCGTACCTCTTAATGAGGCCTCGGACTACTATGACCCGAGATGTAACTGTGCTTTGGAGGTATGCATTGGTGGTGTAAATGTATATATCCCCAAAATAATGGGTGGGTATGTAAAAGGAACATTCCTTGAAAAAATGCAGCTTGTCGAAAAGCCATTAAATGAGAAGCTGTATGACCTGCAGATGTATGCCCTGGATGCGGCAGAGACTCCGCTGGATGCGTCATATGATGCGGCGATGAAGGTGTATTGTAATACTGAAGACAGAGCAATAAAAGAAAAAGCAAAAAAAATATTACAAACACACAGCCAGAATATCATCCAGGCGTTCTATAAATCTGAAGATGTAAAGAAGCTGATGGATTACCTGAAGTTTGGCCTGCACAATATGAAAGATATTGAGGTTGTTTTGGAAAACGATTTCAGGACAGATGCGGCTGATATGAATGCGTGTATGCTGCAGGCGCTTGGAAATAGTCCCTGTAAACAAAAATTTTTGCTATGAAGCCTGAAGTGCCGCATTCGCGGCGCTTCTTTTTTGCCGGCAGCAGAACCGGGTTAAGCTGAAACGGCTGGGTGCGATGATAAGGGCATGTAATTCCGTCAATTTTGCGGCTTTGCTGTTGCATTTGCTGGAAAATATGGTATACTGTATATATGAATTGATACTTGCAATTTGACATATTTTGTGCTACACTTTATTTGTGAAAGAAGAAGCTTTTTTCACGGGGCGTCCTCTGGCTGTGCATCCTTGCACGGCTTATTTTTTTTGCAAAAATTCCGGAAAAGCCGCCGGCAGCGCCAGACCTCCCGCGGCTGCAAAAAAATCCGACAAAAATTTGCGCCCGCCGGAAAATCTGGTATAATATATACAAGAGATGATTCGGTGAACTTACGTTCACCTTCACCAGACGTGGACGGGGTTTCTGACTCCTTGTGCACGTCTGGTAACCTCAGAACCGATGGACAACCTGAGGTTGGTCGCGGTTTTCCGTCCATCGATGAGGAAAGAAAAATTTCCTCAATACATAAGACGGATTCGCCGTCGCGTTCGTTCCTTTCTTTGTTTTAGAAACCCCCGCTGTCTTTGCCGGCAGCGGGGGTTTTGTATTTTGCTACCGGTGAAATCCGGCATACTGTATGTATAAATACAAAAAAAGAAAGGAAAAGAAAACTTATGAAGCTTAAAAAAGAAAACGGAAAAACGATTCTTGTGTTTGAAAACGATGAGGTAAAACAGGTGTGCCCGAGTTCAGTTGACTATTATGAACAATCCATTGCGTCGGCGCTGGATATTACAGACTTTGAGGTGTATGATGACAATCCAAAATACATCAGCATTGACGGCATCATATACACAAGAGACGGGCTGATACTTGTCGCTGTCCCGTGCGGAAAATCCGGATGCATAAAAATCCGGGAGGGTGTTGAAGTCGTTAAAGATTCAGCGTTTGACAAAAGCGCAGCCAGCAAGGTCATTTGCCCGCAGAGTCTCAGGCTGATTGATAAGTATGCCTTCAGGTCAAGTGTTTACCTGACTGAAATCGTATTAAATGAAGGCCTGAAAAAGATTGGTACTTGCGCTTTTTACGACTGCGAAAGCCTGATAACCACAACAATTCCCGCCAGTGTTGATGATATAGGCCCAATGGCGTTTGATTCTTCACCCCTGACGTCACTGACATTTGCACCTGACCGGAAGAAGTCTTTGCTTATTGAACCTATGGCATTTGAAGACTGTACAGCTGAAAGCCTGTATCTGCCCGGTTTGGTAAAAGTTCAAGACTGTAACTTCCGTGGCGTAAAGTCAATAAGTCTTGATGGCTTCTCCAATCTGCCGGATATCCTGAGAACGTGCATCATCGGAATTGTCAATAGTGACATCAATAGAATCGGAGGCGCCTTCCAGGTAAACGTAGATAGTCAGTCTTATTTCTTCCCTCGTGCGATGCTGATTGCAGACAGGAAGAAACTGCTTGACGATGTCGCGAAAGTATGCTTTTTATCAGTGCTGTCATTTTCGCTGAAAGCCAAAAAACGAATGCTTAAAAAAATCGTCAACAAGGCTTATCAGTCTTCAGTATTTGATGTCGGCTGCCGTGTTGCAGTTAAGACTTACGGTAACATGAGCCAAAAAGAAAGGGCAACAAAAGACGGAAAAAAACTGGCTGCATACCTGCATGAAAAGGATGCCGCCATCCTGGCGATGACTGTCATAAGCCACGACGCCGAGCTGCTGAAGGAATACATTGATTTCGGATTAAGTAATCCTGAAAATGTCAAAAAGGCGTTTGATTTGGTGAATGGTGATGCTGCGGTGTGTGAGTATGAGATAGCGTCCGCAAAAAGTAAACTGGCTGCCGTTTTTTTGAGGGATATGGAGAATGCCTCGCCTGATTCCAAAAAAGACGATGATACTATAATCAAAGCTTACCTGATGCAGGCGATGCAGATGGAAGAACAAGATGAGTTTGAGATTTGAACCGGCATAATTTGCCGGTTTTTTTGCGGGTTGAAAACTGCGTGTTTGTTGCCGAGACTCTTTCCGACCGGCAGACCTGCCGGCAAAGCCGCTGGCTGCCGGCATCAGAAGTGTAAAGCCAAAAAATTTCTTTTTTTTGTGTTATTTTTCATATTATATATGAACGAAGGTAAACTTCTTACCTTCGTTTGTTGGCCGTATATATATGCGGCTGTAACAATTAAGTAACGCATCGGATTTACAAGGTTGCAGGGAAAACTGTTCGAGACCTTGTTTCCGTACAGCCTTTTCCTCCGGCCTTGGCTCCGGGAATCCCCGGAAACCGACAAAAATAATATAAAAAGGAGGACTAAAAACAAGATGCAGAACTTAAAGTACAAGGCTCTGTCTATCGCAATGGCTGTAATGACCGCCGCATCGCCGGTTCTGTCTTCATATACCGCATATGCAAGCGATAATGTCGCTGACAATATTGTTGTAAATGACGACGGCACCGTATCACAGACATTTAATCTTGAAGATAATAACGATGACAGCAGCGAAGAAAAAGAAACGAAATTCCTTTTCCTTAACCTTAAAACAACTGGTGGTAAAGCCATCATATCAGAAGGAAAAGACCAGGAGCAGACCATCCGCCTGGATGAAAAACAGGATGGCAGTGAGTATATAGACGTGTATGACCAGAACGGCCTGCTTGTCTCAAGCGAGAATGCAGCAGAGAGTGCTTACATGTACGTATACGAAGCGGAAGCTGACAATATCGTAAGTGTCAAAGCCGAGGCAGATGACGGGTATGTCATTAACCTGTACGAGCTTGTAGACGACGACACGAGCAAGCCCGAAGAAACCGGGTTTGACGAAAAGGTTACGTCTTTTATGTATCCAACCTTTGTTAATGCGGATAAGACAATAACGATTGGGTTTGAGAAGACAGAGACCCCTGAAGACGATATTACAGTTGAGGAAATAAAAGCAGAAGACAAGAAAGATACTCAGGAAGACCTGGCCGATGACATGACCGTTAACGACGAAAAGAGCGAAGACGGAAAAGCAGACGGCAAAGAGGATAAGACTGAAAATGACTTGTCTGGCGATTTGACAGTTAATGATACCGTTGAGGACGTTGATAAGACAGCAGATGCTGAAGGTACTGGTACTGAAACTGAGGGTACTGAAGCCGGAAGTGAAACGGCGGAAGATGATGCTGACGCAGACGACAAGATGGGAGACTTGACTGTTAATGACGACATTGGAATTGACGGAAGCAGCAGTGAAGATAAAGCTGTTGTGGATGGAGAGGAAGGTGATGGTACCACTGAAAGTATTGAAGAAGAAACAGACCCATCTGTAACAACGAGTAATGAAGACGAAAATGAAGATGAATTATTAAATGACAGTAACATCTCAACCGAATTAGTTACTGGTGACGAGATTGATGAAGAAAAAGAACTTGCAGCTGATGAGGCAAAATCTGATACAGAAGGTGATATCGCAGATGAAGAGGGCTACCCTTCATGTGCATCATACATATACAAAACTGAAGCTGTCGCAAAGAAAGACAAGTATTTTGACATCAATACTTATAGTGAATACGAAAACACTAATATTGAAGTAGTATCTGTAGATGGAAACACAGACCAGCAAACATGGAATGACGACGATTCTTTTACTGTAGTATACAAAGAGTCATTGAAAGACAATCCAGACTACTACTGGAACAAAGAGGTTAAATTCGTTGTAGTTGAAGATGCAGATATGGCTACAGCCAAATCCAGCGAATGTGACAATATTCTTCCAGACTGGGCTCCAATAGGAGACGCAGATGGAGTAGGTGTTCCAGAATTGGCTGGTACTGTATTGCAGGGCAAAACTTATAATGTATTAGTAAATGACACAAGCTGGAATCCAGACGTCGTAACTAATGGATACGATATCTCAAGATTTAGAATGTCAACAACAGGCGACCTTGGAGATTTTGATGTGTCTAAGCCTGGAAGCTATACATTAAGATATGTTGTTTCATATTTTACATTACCTAAATACAGATGGTATGTAGATACAACTATCAATGTAGTAGACCATCTTGATGGCCATAGGATTAAAGTTTTAAATGACAGTATTGACGTAAGAATGAACGGCGAAAGACTTGAATATGGCGAACTTTATGCGTCAGAACAATCAAATGTAACTTTTACTGTACAGGTATCTAATATTAATACTTTTAATGAAATTAATCCTGTTGTAAAAGTGTTAAATGGTGCAGGCGAGGAAAACCCTGAAGCCGTAAACTTTACAACAGTAGATTCCGATTCAGGAAAAATTTACACTTATAACGTTAGCCTCAAAGATGATGAGTATATAACCATTGATGATACAAACAATATTTGTATGTTTGGTTCAGGACAAAGCTATTTTGGAGCATGGCATCCAATTAAAGATAACTATATAACAAAAGATGATGTTGACGAAATAGAACAAATATACGGAAATGTTAATACTCCACCAGAAGATGAGGATGATATCGTTGCTTATGCAAGCGGAACTAATACTAAAAATTTTGGCACAATCGGCGTAGGACAGGCTCATGGTGCAAATGTCGGTATTGGCGCAGTTGGATACAGAACTATAATGTTAGGTATTACATCAAGCGGTCAAGCTGCTATTGCTAAATGGGTTTCCGGACTTACAAATTCGTACGATGCAGCAAATATGAAAAATTTTAAAGCATGGTTAAATACATATCAGTTAATATGTGCTGATTGTGAAACTTGGGGACAAGGGCAACATGCTGGATGGTATGCGTCAAACCAGTTCCCGTTTGAAATAACAGCTACAGCAACCTATAATTCAAAGACAAACAAACTTACAGTAAGACTTGATGCTGTAGGAAATGCTGCTTTGTCAGGAAATTATCAAAAGCTGACAGGTGACAACTCTTTTACAGGAACTTCTGGATATAGTATCACCATCAGGAAGAGACTTGTTAACGAAGAATGGGCAGCAAAGTTTTATCGTGTAAGATTGAATACAAAATTTACAATATACAGATATACAAACAATGCTTGGAAGGAACAAAAAACCGTAACACTGTCTGGCGCTACAAGAGATAGTGTAAGTATTGAGGGCCTTCAAAAAGGTAAATATAAAGTAGTTGAAGAAACTAACAGTAATGGCTGTGTGTTAAATCACGACAAATATATCTTTTATCTAAACGAATCTAATCCTTCATGGCAGACAGGAGATGACGTTGAAAACGACAGTGTCACAGAGAATGTTTCAGGAACATACGTTCTTAACTATACACAGTATTATCATGGAATAATTTTGAAGAAAGAAAATAACGAAGGAATACCTTTATCTGGAGCATATTTTAAAATTGAGTATAAACCAAACTCAACAAGTTCTCCGGAAGCAACATGGTATGCAAAAACCGATACTAATGGCGAAATTATTCTTGATAATAAACATATTTATACTAAATATAAATTACCAAACGGAAAAACTGTTCCGTCATCAGAGGCTCCGCTGAATGCAGCAAATGACCCGGTATTACCTCCTGGATGTTTAACAATTACAGAAGTAGAAGCACCTGATGGATATCAGCTTAACAGCAAACCTGTAACTGTATCATTAAAAGCAGTTGATAACGAAACGCGTACATTATTATATAACGTTCCAACGTTTATAAACACCCCAGGCACTGGAGATTTCCAGCTGAACAAGAAAATATACCATCCGTCAAACTTTGCGTCAAAAACACCGAGACTGTATATTAACACTCAGTTTAAGATTTATTCAGACTATGATACTGCAACAAAGACATGCTCTGGATTAGTTAAGACGGTAGCTGTTTCTGCTAACAATACAGATGATACATCATATTCTGTCATGGTAGAAGGATTGAAACCTGGTAGATATTATCTGCAGGAATCAAAACGTAACCCTGGAACCGTACAGAATACGAATACGTATTATTTTGATATAATAGCAGGAAAGACGATAAACAAATTCACAAACGTTGAGACCGGAAATTCCGGAACGGCAGTTGCGAATAACCCGTTCAGATTAACAGGAAAAATGTTTTCAAAAACAGACCCAAATGGAAGACCTCTTTCAGGAGCAACTTTCAAAGTTGTTTATTCTCCATTAGAGCCAGAGGATGGATATAATCCTATGTACACCTGGTATTTCGAGACTGATTCAAACGGTGAAGTTTTATATGACAGCAACCATTATGTTTCAAACTTTAATGGAAGCTGGAGTGATGACCCGTTGAAACTTGATGACGGAACCTGGGCAATTCCTTCCGGTTCTTTATGGGTAACAGAAGTTAAGGCTCCGGCCGGATATAAGCTTGATACTCAGACACATTCAATCAAACTGACAGGACGTCTGGATAGCAATGGAGTTTACACGATTCCAGACCTGGAAGCTGAAGACTTAACTATCATTGAATACCCGGATGGCTGGAACGTTGATTTGATGACTAAGAAAATGGATGCAGCAGATGGAACTCCGTTAAGCAATGCTGTATTCGGAATCTATAGTGACAGAAACTGTAACAACTTAATCGCAAGACTTACATCTGACAGAGATGGTTACACTGGAACTTACAGGATGGAGTTTGACGGAGGCGTCAACAGCACTACTGTATATTGCCGTGAGATAAAAGCGCCAGAAGGATATCAGAGAAATGATACTATATATCATTTAACTTTAACAAAAGCAAATGATGATGGCCAGACCAGAATGTTTGGAGAAAATGGTATCAATGGACTTGGTGTGTATGACGAGAAGGTTTCTGAAAAATGGAAATTGCGTTATAGAGTAAAGAAGGTTGATGGCAATGGAAAACCTATAGAAGGAGTTGTATTTGATGTTTACGACAATAGTGATTGTGTTAAACCAATTGCTACTCTTGAAACAAACAGCAATGGGTATTCCGATATTGAATTAATAAAGGATATAGAGACTTCTATTGATTCATATACCTTATATTGTAAAGAATACAGTGCTCCTGCTGGATATATCTTTGATTCAACTAAGAAATATACATTAACATGGAACCGTTCTACATATGACGCATTAAAAAACAGAGGAGACGAATCTGGCGAATTGCAGACATTTGGTGGAGATAAAGGTATCGTAAACTTAACTCCAACAGCTACACCGACGCCGATAATTACACAGCCGGTAACACCGTCCCCAAGCAATACACCGACTCCGACACCGACAAGCACTCCGACGCCGACACCTACAAATACGCCGACTCCGACGCCGACAAGCACTCCGACGCCGACACCTACAAATACACCTACTCCAACACCGACGAATACACCTACACCGACACCAACTCCAATACCAACGCCGACGGATGAACCGCCGACACCTGGAACCGGATATGTCTACGTAAAGAAGACGTCAAGAGCAGGACAAGACCTTATGGACTTGGATGGATATTCGCTGAAAGGTGGTAAATTCTCAGTTACAGGTGGTGGATTTACCGGTACCTTAACAACTGAAGAGAATGGTATTTCAAATCACTTACAGCTTCCGAATAATGCATATCAGACAGCTGTAGCAAATGATTATGAGGATACCGGTCGGGCAGTAGTGGATGAAACAACAATTGCACCTTTAGATGATGCGATTGCAACAGACGAAACGTCTGATGAAACTGCATATACTGATATGGAAGATGTAGATACTACATCTGACAGCATCTCTGACGACGTAGTGAATACAAACAATACGATTTCTGAAGATGTGGATGCATTACTTGATACTGATTATTCTGATTCTTCTGATGAAGTAATTGATAATATCGATGAATACACCGGAGATGATGAAGGTATCGCCAATATGGCTTTGAATCCAAAAATTACAAGCTATAAAGTAACTGAAATAGAAGCTCCTCTTGGACATAATAATTACGGAGTAACAAAATCGTTCTCTGTAACAATGCCTCAGGACAAAGACCGTGTAATTGAAGTACAGTTCTCAGATGACCCGAAAGTCTTAGACAGCCGTATGACTATCAAGAAATTAAGTGCAAAAGGAAACCCGATTTCCGGCACCATATTCAAGGTAGAATACATTGACGACTTTAATGGCAATTCTGATAATGTAAAACGTACATGGTATTTACAGTCTGACGCAAATGGTATTGTAAGATTTGATGACAACCATGTTGTAACAAGCTTAACGCAGTATCGTTCAGATGAGTTCTTCAAATTTAACAACAATATTGTTCTTCCTTATTACGGACAGTTGAGATTTACAGAAGTAAGCACTCCTGCTTCATATGTTTTAAACAGCGAGCCATTCGTAGTAAATCTTGCAGATGCACAGAATGGTTCTACCGTTGACCTGTCAAAGACAGTATACAACGACCTTGAACCTGCAAAGGTACAGCTTACAAAATATAAAGATGACGGTTCACCGCTTGCTGGCGTTGAATTTGAACTGAAATTTGTAAAAGAATCTGAAACAGCAACAAAGAACAAGAGCGAGAGCTTTAGCCGCCTGTTGAATGTTGGTGAAACTGCAACAGCAACAACTGACGCAGATGGAAAAATCACATGGGAGAATCTTGACCAGGGTGATTATGAAATCAGAGAGACAAAGACTGTTGATGGATGTGCACTGCTGACAGACGTAATCAAGATAACACTTCCGTTACAGCTGACGAAAGATGAGGCTGACTCATACGGAAATGTAAACAAAGACCTTGCAAAAGAAGATACAAACTATACGAAAAAATGGTATTTCTTTGATTGCAAGTATGAAATCAAAAACAATCAGGTGTTCTTAATGCCGATGACCGGTTCTGATGGAACCTGGATGTATGGCTTTGTAGGATTTGTCGCAATTGCGTTTACCGGATGCTTATATTTACTTCTTGGTGAAAAGAAGAAAAATAAGAGGAAACATAGACGGAAAAGAAAATAAATCTGAAAAAGCTGAAAGATAAAGGTAACAACAGAACAAAAAAATAAAAAACAACGCATCGTCAGATGCGTTGTTTTTTGCGTTTAAGATTCGGAAATTGGCGTCCAGGTCGCGATTATCTCTAATGTTCTTTTCTGAACTCTAAATCCAGTTATCATAGATTCATGATATGTCCAACAATTAAATTTATATCCTTCTCTCTCTGGAACTTCAATCGTCGAGATATCTATGTCTTTTCCAACTGGCTCTACGAGTGATATAAAGCCATTGTTATTGCTCTGAAATACCCCACCGTTTGCGTTAAAGCTAACTGTTCCTTTTAAATCCGGATTATATGAAAAATCCTGAACCCATAACCACTGCCCGGTAATTGGACTTTTACATACCCCGACGCCAATATGCGTTGCATCCGGGTCAAGGATTGCTGCTTTATGTCCAGGGCTGTTCATCCATGCTCTGACAACTGCTTCTGGTGTTTTCTGGCCTGCAGCAATATTTTCGCCGCATGAGCATGAAACTCCGTTTTCATATAATGCTGTACTACTGTCTGTTCCGTCTGGTCTTGTATGAGAGAACTTTCTCGTAATCTCTTCAGCTCTGACCATCGCGGCTCTCTGAAGTCCTGCGTGATGCTGTAATGGTGAAAGCCCTGCTTTAACTCTCTCGATGTTTGTCAATCTGATAACCTCGGAAGCCATCTCATCAACACTCATCTCAGGTTCTGGACTCGGTGTAGGAGTAGCGGTAGGAATCGGCGTTGCGGTTGGTGTAGGTGTTGCCGGTTTCTCTGTCGGTGTAGCAGTAGGAGTCGGGGTTACCGGCTTCTCAGTAGGTTCCGGCGCTTTTGTAGGTTTTGGAGTAACCGGCTTCGGTGTAGCTGTCGGTGTAGGAGTCGCTGGCTTTTCGGTAGGCTTCGGAGTCTCTGTTGGGTCTGGAGCCTTTGTAGGTTTCGGAGACGGTGTAGCGGTAGGAGTTGGAATCGCCGGCTTTTCTGTTGGCTCTGGTTTCTCAGTAGGTTTTGCTGCATCAGCCGGAACCTTAACGGAAACTCCGTCCTTGTCGTAGCTTCCTTTCGTCTTCTTACCACTGTAATAACCGCGTACCATATAGGTATTGACTTCACCTTTTTTGTAAGCTGCATCTTCATATGATAATGAATTTTTCAGTGCCAGCATTTTCCACTTACCATTATCTTTACGGTATACAAGATATTTGTCAGCGCCTGCTGCCTTATCCCATGTCAGTGTTACAATACCGTCTTTATATGCAGCTTTAATGTTTTTTACCATTGCCGGCTTGGTATAAGCCGTAAGGCCTTTCTTATTGTAAGACCCTGCTTTTTTGGTCTTCTTATTATAAGCCTTTACGGTATAGGTATATTTCTGGCCTACAACGATTGGATACTTCTTGGAAGAAGTGTGAGTGTAGCTGCTCTTGGAATTGTCAAGCGTTTTGATTTTTGTCCACTTTTTCGTTCCTTCTTTCTTATAGTAAACGATGTAATGAGTGGCGCTTGATGTCTTTTTCCATTTGACATTGATTTTGTTGTAAGCCGGAGCCGAAATACTGTTAAGCTTAACCGTGCCCGGCTTGGCTGCCGCCTGCGTTCGCATCTGCAAAGCCTGCGGGATACAGATGAGCGCTGCAATCATGAACGCGAACAGCGCATATAAATATTTACGTTTCTTATACATATATTTACCCTCCTTGAGTTTTTATTTCTTATGTATTTATTATACTATATTTTTATATAGCATTCAAATGTATAAGCTGTAAATAATATGCTGGAATTTTAGATAAATAATTCGCAAAAAAAATTTTTAAAGTAAATGTCGGAAAAAACTCGTCTTTTTTCCTGTAATTACTTTAATTTTTTTCGCAAAAATATATTCGATTTTGCGAAATTTCAGCATAATATATATACAAAAAAATCAGAAAGGAGAACGATATGCAGGGAGCATTATTTGCGTGCGGGCTGACAGCAATCATCATGCTTGCAGCGGAGGCCGTGAAAAGATATACAAAACGGGAAGAAAAAGAAACGGAAAAAATATGCGAAACATTTGCTGGCCGACTGGAAGATATAGTGGCAAGGGATGCCGCAGAGAGAGAAGAAAAAGAATGGCAAAAAACAGCTTAAACCTGATTCAGGTAGAAAATACAAGAGAAGGAATCGAAAAACTTGCAGATTTGCTGCTGGTTGCGACTGAAAACATAACATATATGCAATATAAGCTTTCATCGCAGATGTTTGGGGGTAATTCCGATGTAATTGAGATACGGTTTGGAGACTGCGTGGAGTATGTCAGCCGTATAATCATGGAAGCAGACGCCAGGAGAAGAGACGAGCTGCTGCTCCGGATTGCAAAAATACCGTTTGCTCCGCTGCGGCTTGTTCTGTTGAGGAGATATTTCGAAATGCAGTACAAAAACCCGTTTTTGCATTTTCAGGAAGAAGTAGCTTTCAGAACATATGTAGCGATGAGCGAAAAAAGAAAGAAGAAAAGAATAGGGAAAAATATCCAGGAATATCTGCAGCAGAAGAGCGGGTATATAGCGGCGATGTGTGTACAGGAGAGTAATGGCCTGCTGCTGTATGAAATGCTGAAGGAGGGCCTGGCTGATAGGGAAACTGTGAGAAAGGTCTTTGACGGAAACCCAGACGCGCCGGTGGAGATTCGGGCGTGTCTGATGGAGTTTTTGGGGAAAAGTGAAGAGGAGAGGGATGTGTTTGAGATTTAAGCACATAAAAATAAAGAAGGGAGATTTGTAATGCCTCATGGATAAAAATGGACAAAAATATACAAGCAATTTACAGATGTCGGTATTTGCGATTACAGATGACAGAAAAGCGTTAAGGTCTATTTTTCGTATTTTTATACTATATGCAGGGCAGCATTCCTGTATGTATGAGAGTTCATGTTTGTTTTCTTTAGACTCATTTGGCAAAGAAATTAAACGCCCATCGGCATCCGGAAATATTCTTGCATTGGAATATTGCGGACAGATATTCTGCGTCCCTCTTGGATTAACAGAAAAAGATAAGGCCGAAATTACAAAACGGTTTGATAAAATTTCATTCCTGGTGCATGGCAAGCAAAGACGAAAACAGGCAATCTGGGATTTTCTGGATTCCTTATATAAATATGTAAATGATACAGATATGTTAAAAATAGTTGCTGTAACTACATACAAAAATATGAATCAGGAAAGAAAAGAAAGCAAAAACGGAAAAGAATTAAAAAAATATCTGGACACTATCGCACCTGCTGCGATTTCCTGGTGTGCATCTGAAAATGATGCCGAAGCATTGAAAAACCTGTTGGATGTATGCGAGATAAAACATGAAACACTGAAAAATGCTTATGAAATGTATGGTGTAAATGCAGATACCCAGGTAAAAGCGTATCTTTTGGACGCGATTGGAAAAGCAAAAAAGGATGAAGATGTGTTTGATATTTAAAGCATGAGCCGAATCTTTCGGCTCTTTTTTTTGCAAAATCCTGCATACTAAGTATGCAAAAAATATGTAAATAAGGAGAAAAAAATGAGAAAAAAGATATTAGTTTCTGACACCGTATATGTTTTGCTCCAACCGTGTCTGGTATATTTCGCATTCGGAGACGGGATGGGTAGGATACCGCCTCAGGCAAGATTTGTGCTGATGGTATTGGTTGGCATGATGATGATTGTTAACCTCTATTTTTGCGAAGAAAATTGCTTTCAGAAAATGCAAAAAGAAGAAGAAAAAGAAAACGGTAACGCATGGATACTGACTTTCGCTTTGCTTGTGCAGAGTGTGGTTTTGATTGCGCCGGCGATGGTTGGGATGAGTATTGGAATCTAAAGGCAAAAACAAAGAATTTGTAAAAACGTTACAAAAAATTTTTATTTGTCATATTAGAAATTCGCTATTGATGGAGACTGGAACGCAGCAATCAACATCAGAAAAGAAGGAAAACGTATTTTCCTGAACTATTTCAAGACGCTAATTGAAGAAAAACAGGCTACGACCTGATTACCTATATATCGAACCTAACCGGTGGAACACCGTGGCTTGCCTGTGCAATATTAATAATTCGCATGCTTTGCAGTAGGGCTCATTACCAGGCTTCGAACGTAGTTCTACGTTCTTTGTTAGCAAGAAAAAAGACGGTCTTTGGTAATTCCCCGACTTCGCCGTCGTTTGTCAGCCCTTACTGGCTTGGTACACGCGAGCATAGCTCGCGGTATCATATTTTTGTCGGCGCATCTGCGACCTTTTTCTACAAATTGCGGTGATTACACATATTAATCGTAAGAGACAAAAAACAAAGAAAGGAAACGAAGGCTATGTACGAATATGACAGAAAAACAAAAACTTTAACGTTAAATGAATGGGGGGATATAAGATTTTTACCGTATGATATCAAAAAGGAAACAGAACATCTTGTCTGCAATGACAGAAAGCGCATAATGAACGATATTTATTTTACACATGAATTAATGGGGTTATGCATATTAAAAGATGTACTTATATGTAATGAAAACCATGCATATAAAACAGTTGACGGAATTGTCTATTCAAAAGATGGTTCAAAATTATTATTCTGCCCGGCTGGAATAACAGGACATGTAAGGGTTTTAGACGGAACAAAAATCATTTTTAAAAATTCATTTACATCAAGCCAAATCTCGGAAATTACAATCCCTGATTCTGTTGAGATGATTGATGATGCTGCATTTGCATCAAGTATATCGTTAGAACACGTTTACTTTTCGGAAGGTAGTAAGCTAATAGTAGTTGGGAGCAACGCATTCTATGGCTGTAAAGCTTTAAGGCAAATCATTCTTCCGGATTCTGTGGAGCATATGAAGAGTAAAATATTTAAAAATTCAGGGATTAAGACTTTCACATATCCTGATAATGCAAAGCTTATGATTGAAGATGACCTGTTTGTCAATTGCCCACTTAAAGATGTAACAGTCCCAAAAGCATTATACGAGCAAAAAGGTATTTTTTATTTTTTGAATCCATGCCTATCTGATTACAGCATATACCAGTTCTACGAAACAGATGACAAGGAGTTTACGGAAGTAATCGTGTTCACTGTGAAAGGCTTTAAGCCGATTGCAATCCCAAGATATGTCAAACCTGGCAGTAATTTTAACAAGTTCACTGATGATATCAATGCATTCTTCTCAGGTGAAAACTCAGAAGCACCTGATTTATATAAATATGGAGGCAGCGGAATAGGAAAGGAAGATGCTGCACTTTTGCAGTATAAACTTCACCAGACCAAGTCTTCCCGCCACTATCTGGTCTTAAATGTACGGTCAATGGCAGAAAGAAAAGCAGAAGAAAGCGAAGAATCAATGGCTAAACTGGTAACACTAGATATCTGGAAGCCTGATATTTTGGAGTATATGCTAAAAATCGTACAGGAAAAAGAATACCTGTCTCTTATTGCATATATTCTGGAAAAATTGCCGAAAAGAAAAAGTAATGTCAACCTATGATATGGTCTATAAGCATCGCTTGGCGATGCTTATTTTTGTACAAAATTCTGTTATGCATTAACCATCAGGGTTTTTGCTGTATCTTTTTTTAATATTTTTCCACAAGCAAAAAAAGTCTAAAATCCAGCATATTGGATATATAAGAAAAAAAATTGTAAAAAACATTACAAAAATAATTTTATTTGTCATATTAAATAAGAACGGATTTTTCTGTGTGCGAAAACTGCAAAAAGAAGTGCAGAAAGACAGAAAAACATACACCCCCAGAATACCTTCTGACGAGCCGTTCTTGATAAGGAGCCAGGCGAGAAGCCTGGAAATAAAAATATATATACCAGGAGGTAGAAAAAATGATTGAAAAAATCGTAAGAAAAGAAATAGAACTGCAGAAGGGGGTGAAATTATATAGTGTGCCGGATGCGCGGATGAGTGACGAGGAGCTGAGGGAAGCGCTTCATAACGACTGGGATTTCGCTAACTGGGAAGAGCCTACAGCTGAAATGTGTCAGGATATGGATATTGAACCTGGAATCAAAACACTAATACTCGGTGGATTTGATGAATTTTGTTTTTGCCCAAAAGAGAAGATTTTTCCGAATGTGGTTGAACTCCATATTTGTAGAAATGTATCATGTATAATAATTGACCCTAAAGCGTTTCCAAATATAAGAAAGGTTACGTCTGAGTCTCCGTATTTTCTGGATAGCGATATGCTGGTAAGACTTCCGGATGATATTGCTGATATGGTTATGTGTGACGAAATAAGCAAACAAGATGCAGCAAACATGAATAGAGGAATACTGGAGAATGTCTTTTGCAGAAGACCGGATGAAGTAGTAGACCTTAATGGAATTCAAGAAATTTCCGGTAACTGTTCTTTTTACGGATGCGAGACTGAAAATATCATCAATACGGATAGTGTGACAGACTGCTGGCTTGGTTCTTTTTATTGTTTTAAACCATTCAACCCAAATAATAAATGGAATATAGAAGACAAATATAAAGAAGATTACATGATTGGAACGATTCTGGTAATGCCATATATTGAACCTGGAAAAGATGATAAAAAAACTAAGTATATTTTTCCTGATAAAAAGGTTACTGCTATTGCAAAAGATGATGTTGGACTTTCGTTTACAAGACGATGTGCTAACACTATAGTTGTCAAAAACGAAAGCCAGATTGATGCCATAATGGAAAGCGGCAATACATTTGCTGCAAATACCGTCGTCCTTGATATTAACACAGAAATTGACTTTTCTTTATTTGACCACAGGGCTCATTTTATTCAAAATATTGAAGTTACCGAAAGCAATCCGTATTATAAATCAATTGACGGAGTTGTGTATTCAAAAGATGGAAAGAAACTTATTAAATTTAGTCCAGTAAGAAAATGCTGCAATTTCAAAATACCTGAAGGTGTTGAGGAGATTGATGCTCATGCGTTTGATTGGAATAAGTATCTTTATAGGATTCAGCTTCCGGAAACTTTAAAAAATCTTAAATCAGGTACATTTACAACATGTGAAAAACTTAGAGTTATATACATCCCCTCGGCAATGGAGTATATAGAAGACGAATGCTTTGCTGATTATTTTTATACATTCGGCCTTGTAAGGATTAAGGACAGAAAGCTTCCGAAGAATCTGATTAAGGCGATAGCTCCAAAATTACCAAAAAAACATGGGTCAGAATGTTTATCCGTATTGTGGCAATCTAAAGATTACGTTGTTATTCATTTGATTGATAAAGATAGTGACCCGTTAGAAAAAATATCTAATTGCCCGGCAATAGAAAGGCTATATCTCCCGATAATGCGAGACTATAGAATAAACAAAATTAACGAATATTACAACTCACATCCATTTGATTTAAAATATACAGAAGAAACCTGGAAATACTGCGGCTGCAATAGCTTGCTGTCATTAAGATTAGCTGTTAAAGTATTCTGTTTTATCAACGATAAAAACAAAGATGTGAATGCATGCATACGAGAAAATGGATTTGCAATTTGCCACTTTTTGATTAAAGATATAAAAAAAGAGATAAGCGAATGTGTAGACAAATATCATTTAGGTAAACGTTTTATTAAAGTAAAATTAAAACGAATCAACCTCTGCAAAGAAATCTTGTTAAGTATCGTAAACTCCGGCCTGCTTCAGGAAGATGCTCTTGCTCTGGTATCTGATTTTATTGCTGCATTTGAGATGTCGGCGATTGCCGGTGCGACAGCAGAACAGCAGAAAAAGATAGAGAAAAAAGAAGAGAAAAAAGACTGACTGGACTGACTGAAGAAATAGAGAAAGAAAAGTCAGAAGGCAAAAAGAAAAAAAACATAAAAGACAAGAGAAGAGAGGAGCGATAAAATCGTTCCTCTCTTCAATACTTCAGCACCGTAACACCTTTGCATATAGTGTCTGAAACCCGATATTCTTAACGCCCTTATGCCCGTAAAGATACAAAAAACCTTTTAAATACAGTTTGCCGGCTGAATTCAAGTGGACGCGGTGCTTCCATTCGGAATCTACAACCGTCCATATATGCGGTATTGGAATAGGGTGCTGTATCTCGTGGTGCTTTGCTGATACCAATATGGCATCTAGCAAAAGTATTTGGTCACCGGGGCGGCCGTCTACGAAGTCTGGCTTAATATACCATCTTGCACATTCTATATATACGACATCATTTAAGTACGGCTCCAGATACGTCCGGTAATATTTATCCTTTGGCAGCAATGCCGTTGCGGTCAGATGCTTGTTTTTCTGCGCGATTGTTGGCGAAAATAGATTTCTATGCGGTTTAATCTGTTTTTCCAAAATGGATTCCTCCTTATGTTTTGTATTTTCAGCACTCCGGCTTTGCCGGCTGCTGCCTCGTGCTCTAGGAGAGCAGAACGGCAGGGAGAAATCGCTCGCGCGTCCGTTCGTATATAATATGCAAAATAAAAAGAAAAAGAGGTCGGCTGACCTCTTGTGGGTTGGGATTGGGTATAGATGAGCCGGCAAAGTCTGGGGAGAGCTGATAAAGCCTAGTGGCGAGCAAGAACGGATAGGTACTAGAAGAAGATTTTTCGTGTAGGAAAGTCCTCAAAATACAGCTCGTGCACTATTTTCAATTCAAGAACCCTGTTGTCCAAATCAAAGTATTCAGATTCTTCAGGGATGTCAAGCGTTGGCTCACAATCTGGTATTCTACCGTTTTTAACATCAACTGCTGCTTGCAGGTTAACCATGTCAGATTCCATGCTTTCAGCAATTTTCCAATATAAGTAATATCTCTCTTTCTCGTCCACAAGGCCTCTTGCATATTTGTGTGCAGCTGCGTATTCGTCGTGGCCTCTGAATGCGAATGGTACATCTGCAATCTTGATTTTTCCATTCAGTAAGTCTGACTGGCATTGCGTTTCGCGGCAATCGTTAATTGCTTTTGTGTAATATGTTAAATCGTTCATTTTCTTCTCCTGTTGGTTTTTATATTATTTTTTTGTAGAAAGCAAAAATTATCCTACAGCTCCAAAGGCGGAGAATATCTCAGCCATCTGTTTTTTCGACATATTGGCGAAACTCTGGCGGAACATCGGTAATGCTGATTCTGCCGGCGAGGATGTCGGAAACGCATTGAGTGCCGCCGAATTGGTTAACTGGCTCTGTGTAGTAAGATTCGGGGTTATTATTTACCTCCTTAAGCTCTATAGCTTCCGCGTTGCGAATTCAAAGTAGAACCGATGCGCTTCTGTCAAATCCAGCTCTCTATTGTCTATATTAAAGAATTCATCCTCTTCCGGTATTTCCTCTGATAACTGCGCATGTGTTCTGCCGTACTCTTTGATTTCCTGAGCAATCCGTATATTTGCGATGTCAGATTCCAAACATTCCATCAGCTTCCACAATCTCCAGCAGCGCTCATTCTCATCAACGATACCCCTTGCAAATTTGTGGGCAGAAGAGTATGCGTTGGAGTCCCTAAACTTAAACGGCACGTCTGTAATTATAATTTTGCCGTTACGTAAATCTTGCATGCATTGCGATTCCATGAAGTCTCCTGTTAATTCAGTATAGTATTCTGTATTTTCCATCTTTTCCTCCTGTTTCAATTTCTTTCTACACATTTAATATGCCGAAACGCTCCAAAACGGTACGCCGAAATCCAAAAAAATATGCATAAAAATATCCACAAAATATCCACAAAAATATCCCCCATCCGCAAAAATCCCGCAAAAAAATTCCACCCAGCTAGAAATCACGCATACTAAAAATGAAAACAAAAAATGTTTAAAAGGAAGAAAGGAGCATCAAAATGAGTTACGATATTGAACTGAAAAATAAAGTGACAGGAGAAACAGCCACAATGAGACACCCGCAGTATGTGAGAGGCGGAAACGTGCCGGCAAGGTTGAATCCGATGACGGGGAAATTAGAACAGGCGGAGCAGGCGGAAGCGCATATCAATATCACATATAATTACAGCCATTATTATTATGAGGCAACCGACGGTGACCAGCGATTTGCACATGATAAAGTGTCAGCATATTATGCTGACGGAACACAGGGCCCTATTAAAACCGAATACGGAATCCGCGGCCTGCATGGAAAGACTCCCGCTGAATCAATCCCGATGCTGATGGATATGATTGAAAAAATTAAGCAGAACTATACCGATGAAAACGGTGAATGGATTGAAACTGAAAGGACTAAAACCATATATCTTAGAAACGGAAAAGAAATCTCTGAACGCGAAGAAATTGATGCGATTTTGCATCATACATACGATGAAAAAAAAGAGATTAAATTTATGGTAAATGAGGGCGATATGTCTAATTACTGGACGGCGACTGCTGCCAATGCAATTAAACCGCTGTTGGATATGATTGTAATGTCTACAGATAACCTGACGGAAAAAGATGTTGTCTGGAGTGGCGACTAAATTATCCGTCGCATGCTTGTGACTTTAATAACTCATCGGCTACGTCGAATTCGTTATATTTATTCTGGTACCGAGCCGGCAACGGCGAGTTATCACGACGTTTTATTTCTCTACATTTCGGTGTAGAGAAATTTTTTATTTATATCATTTTTTTTCGTAAAAAAATGTCCCATTTTAGATTTTTTCGGCATATTAAATTAAATAAATATGTAAGAAAAATACATGAAAGGAGTAAACAGGAGGAATACAAAACCGCGCATTTCTCCCCATCTGACTACGAAACAAAGAATATTGTTTCTTCATCGGATGGGGTATCCTGCGATGAAAAAAATGAAACAAATTTCAATTGAAATAATACATAAATGTCCAAATAGATGTTTGCATTGTTCGTCTAATTCTGACATTAATTGTACTTTAAAAATAGAAACTGCGGAAGTAAAAAAAATAATTAATAGTGCGTCAAAGTTAAATACTGAAGTTCTAAGTATTTCTGGTGGAGAGCCTTTTTTGCATGACGGATTATTAGAAATTGTACATTATGCAAAATCTAAAGGCATTAAGGTATATATTTATACTAGTGGAATTATATTGAACATTGCTGGACGAGTTGACAGTATTCAGCAGGAACTATTACAACAATTATATAGTGTAGCAGTTGATAAAATAATTTTTGATTTACCGGCTATAAATGAAGCTATATATGATAAATTTATGGGGACATCCGGATATCAGAAATTTGTGTTTGAGAGTATTAATAAAGCTCAAAATATAGGTATTTGTACGGAAATTCATTTTGTTCCAACTAAAATAAATCTGGATGAAATAGATAATATTGTAAAATTTGCAGAAAGAGCAGGTGTTAATAAAGTTAGCTTTTTGGGATTGGTTCCTCACGGAAGAGCGGCTAATAATACTGAGGAATTAGTTTTGGACGCAGATGAGAATGAGAAATTGAAGTTAAAACTTGAGGCAATCAATAATAATAAAATAAGAATTGGAATTCCTTTACAGCGAGAGGGTTCCGATTGTTGTTGCTATGCCGGAAAGAATAAACTGTGTATCCGTTATGACGGAAAGGTATTCGGATGTGAAACATTCAAGTATATTCAATTATCTGACGAAAACAATAGAATAGTTAAGCCGGATTCTATTTATAACAAATCTTTAGAGGATATTTATTATCATTCAGAATATTTGAAATATGAAAGAAAGTTTGTGGAGCATCAAATGGCACTTAGTGGATGTGGAGAAAAATGCCCTGTTCAAAGAAAAATGAGGAGAGTGGTAGAAATATAATCTGATACGGAAGAAGAAATTGTATATTCAGGGCCGGCAACTCCAGTCTGCAAAAAGATGACGGTTACAATGTGGTAAATGCCAGCCGGTACGCATGGTTTTTCCTGCATTCGTTTTTAGCATATTAAATGCGTAAAACAAGCAAAAAGAAAGGAGCAAAAAATATGCTAATTTTTGGAAAGAGAAAACTTCAGGAACTTTGTATTCAGACATACATCAGACCGGGGGCAAGCATTCATGTGACGCCAATTTTGGAACTGCCAATCTTTTTCGTAAAAATAGAAAGGAGGCATCATAATGACAAAGCTTGAACTAAAAATCCCGCAGCCTGGCGTGACCTTTTATGGTAACCGGCGCTTAACAACTGTTACTATATTAGACATCAAAGTTGATGACGGTGTTAAGGAAGTGTTTTTTGAAGGCCTTAAAGACTGTGATGCAATAGAAGTTAAGATTCAAAGTGATTGCCGCTGTCCCAGTGTTGAAAGGTTGTATATCAGCGAGAATGTACGAAATATAAGCATTTCAAATAATACATTCCCTAATGTCAATAGAGTAAATTCTGACAGTAAGTATTTTCTGTCCGGAAATGTCCTTATTGAACATTACGACGTTCAGGATATATACATCCTTAAAAACACGTTCTGCAAAAAAAAAGGAGAGAATATAGACCTCAAAAATGTCAACCGTATCAAAGACTATGCTTTTGTGAACTGCTGCTCTGGCAATGTCACAAATGTTTCAGAACAAATTCTCTGCGATTATAAAGCGTTTTATCAGTACAAGGGTATCTATCAGTTGCCGGTTGTAGATGGTGCGCATATGATGGGAAACATCATGATGACTGTGAGTAATACAATTCCGGCGTGTACTACAGCTATCAACAGATATATTGACTTTTCCGGACGGAATGTAAAATTGACAAACCCTGGCATTGTAAGTAATATCTACCCTGCCCATATGCCTAAACGCATATATGTTGATAATGAAAGAATCATATCACCAGATGAAATCTATACGGCTGGCAATACAAGTATTGAAAATATCGACATCAATCCGAAAAATAAATATTACACATCAATTGATGGCATAGTATATACAGCCGATAAGAAGACGTTGATAAGATGCCCAGTTGGAAAAAGCGGAAAGGTAGTGATTCCGGATGGCGTAACTACGATTGGCCGGCACGCTTTTCGGTCATGTAAGATAAGCGAAGTAGTAATCCCGGATTCCGTAACGGAAATCGGGATATCAGCATTTACTGAATCACATATTCAGGATTTTACTCTTGGAAAAGGAATGACATACATTGGAAAATATATGTTCTCCACCTGCAAAAATATAAAACATATTCATATCCCATCGCATATCAAGGAAATCATGTCATCTGCGTTTTCTGCATGCAATGCAGAGGATATCGTACTTGATGAAGGAGTTGAGAGGATTGGCCTAAATGCGTTTGAAGTGAGTACTGCTAATGACACAAAAATCATATTGCCGTCATCTGTGAAGATGATTGGAGATGGCGCTTTGAGAAATATCAAAAATGTAACGCTGACTAATAAAATTCCACCAGGCTTTTTCATGTCTCTGGACACGTATGAGTCTGGTGCTGATATATACGTTAAGATTAGAGGTAAACAATACATCCTGCCAAGCCAGTCTCATTTTCAGACTATCGACGATTACGTTATGTCTCTTCCATTTGATGACCAGATTCTATGGCGGCAGTTTAAATATATAACAGAGCCAATGGAGCGATATGAGTTCATCATGCGTGCATATAAAGCCGTTGATGGAGACATAGAAGAACAGAGTAAAAAAGAAATGCTGGATATGCTGAGGGATAATCAGGAATATATTATCAATAATTACTGCAAGTATCGATATGATGTCGAAGATTTTATATTTATGCTATCTCTGGACATATGCACCAAACAAACGATTGAGAAAATTATCAGCTTTGCTGATAAGACAGAGGGCCTGTCGCTAAAAGCGTATGCACTGGATGCATTAAACAGAATGGATACAAAAACTGATTTTGAAATTTAGCATTTGCGCCTGGGAACCAGGCGCTTTTTTTGTTGCGCTGATTTTTTCTGGCTTTTCTGCATATTGTATATACAAATAAAAAAAGGAGGCAGAAAATGAAAAAGAAAAATATCTCAAAGAACTTAAAAAAACTTGCTGAAAAAATATCGGAAAAAATGTTCAGACGGAAAATGGAATGGCATATCTGGAAGAGAATGTAAGCGGCGGAATCCGGAAAGCGAAAAAAGAGGTAAAAAAAGAAAAGAAAGAAAAAAAGAAGCCCGGCAGCGAAGCTGCCGGGCTGTTGTGCGTTTACAATCTGAAAGAAGTCTTCTTGGAGTCGTTAAGGTTACTTATTGCCTGTAAGACATATGCCTTGATATCAACCTTGTCGAGTTTGTTTGCATTATTCGCAAGAGTTTTTAGCGCGTTCTCTGTACATAAATTATATGACAGATATTTGAGCAACAACTTGTCATTGCTGTTGTCATTGATTTTATTGCCGGAAGCGTCAGTGTCGGAAAGACACATTTTAAATATACTTCGCTGAAAGGCTCTGAGCTTTTTCCCGATTTCTGTCTTTACCTTCTGATTATCAATTGTTGGGTAGAGCTCTATGAGAAACCTTCTAATAAGGTCTGGCTCCCTGTCGTCAATATCCTGGTAAAAATTCCAGATGATGTCTTCGTCAAACGGAATCATTTTGAAATACTCGTCCCATTTGGACAGCTTCCCGCCTGCAAAAGGAATTAGATAATCTTTGCCGTCTACGGTCAGCTTTGTAGATATCCTCTTGAATGAATTGTCTCCGGTGCCGATGGCATCAAACAGGTTATGAGGAAGCATTCCGTTACTGTCGGTTGTGACTATGATGTGCTTTACGCCGTAAAGACTATGGCTGTCAAGTTTTTTAATTGACGCTGGTAGTATAACTTCAGTATCGTAATCGCAGTCCGGATTGAATACAAATGCATTCCCCCCAATCTCGGTTAAACCTTCAGAAAGTTCAACTGAATGTATTTTGATATTGCTGAATGCATATTTTTCGATTTTCCTGATGTGTGCCGGTATTTTTATATCCGTAAGGTTCCGGCATGAACTGAACATTGACTCCGGAATAGTATCCATACTTTTACTAAATGTAAAGGACTCAATGTCGGTTGATACAAATGCAGATTCACCAATCGCCGTAACTGAATCTGGAATCATAACGTCTGTGATTTTACAGCCATAAAATGCAGATTCATTGATTTCTTTGACCCCGTCGGGGATAACAACCTTTCCAGTTCTGCCTGACGGGCATCCGAATAAATAAGTACGGTCATGGTTGTATACAATACCATCATGTGTTGAATAATACGGATTGCCGGAAGAGATTTCTATGCTTGCAATTCTGTAACTTCTTAATACCGTACGCAAATCCTGTGGATTGATTACCCCGTCGTTGTCAACGATGACTTTGCTTGGACAATACTTGGGATAAAACCGGGAAACAATAGATATATCATGTACGGTAAGTGTCCTGCCAGAAAAGTCAATGCCTTTACTGATATTCCTGGCACTGTCAGGTACCCTGTCACAAACCTCCATCACCATATTGTCGAGCATATGAACGCCTTCCACAACAGGCAGGTCACCAACGCCTTCATACCCTTTAAATGCATCAACGTCGCAAGAAATATCTTCAAACTTCATATTAATGAAATTTGCACTTTTGCATCCAGCAAAAGCCATAGACGCAATTGCCACAACATTTTTCATGTCCATAGGCTCGCCTGGTTTTTTGCAGAATGTATTGATAAGCGTGCCAGTATTCTTGCCGGCAATACGCATCAGCATTCCGGCGCCGGTATTTTTGTATGTGTCGTTGTCTGAGACGATTTCCTCAACATTCGGAAATAACTGGTTATTCATCTGAATGCCGCGGACGTTTTTATCAATATAGATTCTTCTGACATTCGGGAAAGATTTGTTGATATCCAGCAGATAGTAGTATTTGATGCCTGTATACGGTGCTTCTCCGAGAAACTTGAATTCGGTTGCATCTGGTAAGACGTCAATATCCTTAACGTACATATCGTTGCCATACAGTGTGGCTCCTTCGTATAACTTTTTTGTAAACTTCATATTTTTTTGTTCCTTTCTTTATGATTTTTTTGTGCTTCAAGATTAATATGCTAAAAAAAGTAAGCAAAAAAATCCGCAAAAATAATCGGCTGCGGGATTTTTTCAGCATATTAAATATGTAACGAGGATGGCGAAAACCTTTTATGCAAATTGCACAACGAGGTATTTACGGTGGCTGGAACCCGCATAAACACTAAGTTTTCCCTCACTATATGTGAGGGTATATCATGTCGTGCCATCTCTGTTGTTGTCATTTCGTCTTTCCATCACTATATGTGAGGGTATATCGATGATTCGGGAAATGATGGAGTATATCAGGATTTTCCCTCACTATATGTGAGGGTATATCGGGAAAAACCGGGTTTCGGCTGTTCATCTGTAGTTTCCCTCACTATATGTGAGGGTAGGTTGATTTCCTGACCATACAGATACGTTCCCTCACTATATGTGAGGGTATATCAGCATATCGTTAGGCGGGTAAATTAAGTTTTTGCATACCTCGTCACAAAAAAATAAAAAAATTGCCAAAAAATAATATTTCTTAATCATTTTCCAGCATATTGATATAGAGCACAAAAAAAGTAGGAAAAAATTATAATAAAGGAGAGTAGTTTAATGAGTGAGATAAATAAGTTATTGTGGTTTCTTTTAACACTATCTATTAATGGTCTGATATCTATTATTATCAGTCAGATAGATTCTAAGCGTACTTTAGAGATTTTATTTGCTGTTTTCTCAGTCATAATCTGTTTAGTATGTACTTGTTGGGTTTTCTTTGACTTCTGGAAGTAAAGTAACTAGGGTAAGGAAATATGTGGATGAGAGATTAGAAAGACATTTGTGCAATTTGCACAACGAGGTGTTTGAGGCGGCTGAAAGCCGCATAAATACTGAGTGTTCCCTCACTATACGTGAGGGTATATCGGGCTATTTACTGACAACGGACGCAGGACGCCAGTTCCCTCACTATACGTGAGGGTATATCGCGGAGAAGCAAACGTGTATTGTCTAAATCCCAGTTCCCTCACTATACGTGAGGGTATATCGCTGTCTTGTGTTTTACTCATTTTGGATTTATTGTTCCCTCACTATACGTGAGGGTATATCGCACTAAAATGTATAGTATCTTTATAACGACACGTTCCCTCACTATACGTGAGGGTATATCGTTGAGTGTGTCCAAGTCTGGACAACGTGACGGGTTCCCTCACTATACGTGAGGGTATATCGGAATTGAGCGCAGATGAAAGGTTATTTATTTCGTTCCCTCACTATACGTGAGGGTATATCACCAAAAAGACCACCAAAGCCCGGTCATCTAAAGTTCCCTCACTATACGTGAGGGTATATCTCAGTTTACACTGTACGGCTCATAAACGATGGAGTTCCCTCACTATACGTGAGGGTATATCGGTATGCCTGCTTTTTCTAGTGCCTTGCCCTGTGTTCCCTCACTATACGTGAGGATATATCGTTCGGAGCCGATACGATGCAGGGCTTTTTCAGGTTCCCTCACTATACGTGAGGGTATATCGTCGTGAAAAATCATGAATGTAAATCTCATCACGTTCCCTCACTATACGTGAGGGTATATCGCATATACAACAGCATCTTGACGCACAAAACGCGTTCCCTCACTATACGTGAGGGTATATCGAACCCTAACCCCCGGAAACTGCTTCTGCTCCCGTTCCCTCACTATACGTGAGGGTATATCGAAAGATAAGTTTAAGCGCACAAAAATCGAGGTGTTCCCTCACTATACGTGAGGGTATATCGCGTTGGTTCATCTGATTTCTGATTTCTTGACCGTTCCCTCACTATACGTGAGGGTATATCGATATTACTAACGGACGCAGGACGACCACCCCAGTTCCCTCACTATACGTAAGGGTATATCGCACTGAAAACGAGGTTCTTCTTTTGTGAGATGGTTCCTTCACTATACGTGAGGGTATATCGAACCCTAACCCCCGGAAACTGCTTCTGCTCCCGTTCCCTCACTATACGTGAGGGTATATCGAAAGATAAGTTTAAGCGCACAAAAATCGAGGTGTTCCCTCACTATACGTGAGGGTATATCGCGTTGGTTCATCTGATTTCTGATTTCTTGACCGTTCCCTCACTATACGTGAGGGTATATCGATATTACTAACGGACGCAGGACGACCACCCCAGTTCCCTCACTATACGTAAGGGTATATCGCACTGAAAACGAGGTTCTTCTTTTGTGAGATGGTTCCTTCACTATACGTGAGGGTATATCG